>Ga0070748_1000427_pt1 | contig 20986 bp, 11 predicted proteins | sample VirMetDEL_Nov_12_FD_77015 | JGI IMG/M metagenome (GOLD analysis project Ga0070748, IMG submission 77015) | Aqueous microbial communities from the Delaware River and Bay under freshwater to marine salinity gradient to study organic matter... | ecosystem: Environmental > Aquatic > Marine > Coastal... | reverse complement strand
TAACTAGCAGTTTCATCTATTCATTACACTTAGGTATAAAAACTAAATACATATAAGTTAACTATACTATATAAAAGGAATACTAACATGGCAGCATTTGATTTTCCAAGTTCACCAATACTCGATCAGATTCATATAGAAAATGGAATAATTTGGAAATATGACGGTGTCAGGTGGTTAAATACATCTGCAGTTGGTGTAACAGTATACCAAGCTACTGCTATAGCTGCCAACCTAGCAATCGTAAACGCTATTGCATTGAGTTAAAAAGGACAAATAATGGCTAAGAGAAAACTCTTTATTGGGAACTACACGTTTAATTCAACTAGTAAAATAATAATACTTCCTGATATTATTGCTGCTGAGCGTTTATTGTTGATAACAGATGTAACATTAAATAAAATAATTTATAATTTTGGTGACCCTGATTTTGGATATGATAATATATCGTATGATTATGATAATGAAACTACTACAATAACGTTAACCGCAGACACTGCTGGGTTGGGTGCAACTGATACTGACAAATTACAAATATTTGTTGACAATGATTATCAACAAGTGGAATTTAGTGAATCTTTTATTGACCCTGTTGGGAAAATGCGTGTTAGTAACCCAGAAAACTTAATCGATACAGACTTTGAATATGGATTGCAAAATTCTAGATGGGAAACACTGGAATTATTGAACAATATCCCTAGTTTTTATTCAACTGGACAATCTCTTTTGGGCATAACTAAAGTTTCATCTACCAGTGGTTCTGATGTTGTTCGTGTAGATTTTGAACAACCACACGGATTGTCAAAGGGTTCTCCTATTGACGTTAATGGACTAAACTCTAACACTGCTGAAGGAAAATATCTTGTTAGCTCTATAATAGATGATTTTGGTTTCACATATAAAGCAAGAAAAGTACAAAGTTCATCATCTACAATAAGTGGTCCTTATACAACTATTATTCCTGGAGAATTTTATACCGGTAGTAAAATAGCATATTCAGAAGAGAATGGCATAACAACAGATACGTTGACTCCTTCTACTATAACAATTACAACACCATATGAACATGGGTTCAAAGCAGGCGCTAGTTTTTATCTTCTTAATAGTGTTAGTCCAAGAACACTTGTCCTAGACCAAACGACAACAATCAATGCACCAGATGGATTTCCATATGTTGATCCAGAGGATACATTTATTCTATCACAGTCAGTGGATAACTCATTGACTGAAACAAAGCAAACAGTTGGTGCTTACAGTAAAAAAATACTTGCCGCTGATGTTGATGTAACAAATAGTCGCATATTGTGGTCTGCCCATGGTTTCTTGGAAAATGATTGCGTATTTTATATAAAACCCGCTGGTGATACTTCTATTGGTGGTTTGGAAAGTTTTAATGTTTATTATATTACAAATCCAACAGACAATGACTTTCAACTAAAATCTACATTTAATGGATCGCCAATCACTCTTACAACTACTGGAACATATAATTATGGTCGTGGGCAGTTTATGATTGCATATGAAATAGAAAATGCCGAGTCTATGTATAGAACATACAACGATTATTGGAGAACACCTGGTCATTTAAGAGGCGTTGGTTCTGGATGGGATTTACGATCTAATGGTTTGGGTAAAATGGGATCAAAGCCAGAGTTTTTAGCAACTTTCTTCAAGGGAACCAACACTGCATGGAATGGATCAACTACTTTTGATGTATTATGGAATCAACCATTTTATAGTCCACGGTATACTGCAAACATGATAATACCAGACGATGGAACATCGCCAACTTCACATAATTTTGTTGAAGATATTACTAGATACACCAATGCAAATTCTTTTAACACTGCGGGAACCACGTTCAACACTACTAGTTTTTATAGAAACTTGTCTTATTATTATTCTTATTTAGTATATACCTTTTCTAGAGGTGAGATGTTTAAAATTCCATTGAATTACGATGCTGAACGCGATACATTTCACAGTCAAAATCACGGTTTAGAAAGTGGGCAAAATATTGCATGGTCAACCACTACTGGAAATGCTCCAACAAACTCAATTACTGCTGTTGGAAATTACACCTCAAATTATACGGCAACTAACATATTAGATACGTCAGTAAATACCGTAGAGGTTGTTTCTAATGATAGATTTAGAATACAAACTGGTGCAACAACATATAGGATTCACGATGCTTCTGGAACATATAATGTAATAGCAACTTTAGAAAAGCAAACTAAAAATAGCTTTTATATAGAAAATCATGGTTTGTCGAATAACAGTAGATTAAAAATAGATATAGAAGGATCTGGCGTTATCCCTACTGCACTAACTGATGATATAACTTATACTGCATCAGATTCTGATTTGAAAACTTTCTATAGTATAATTAATTCTGGCATTCAAGATTTTATATCAGAATCGGAAACAGCAACAGGTCAGACATATTCCAATGTAATCATGAATGGTCCTAATTCAAGACAAATGTTCAACTCAGGTATGGAAACGTTGAGCACTATAAATTATGCATTTTTGACTGGTTATGTCAGTTCGCAATACGGAAGTTACAGTTTAACTAATGCTGCAAATTTCTCAAATATGCTAACTGGCGCAGTAGAAGATTTTGGTGTTGGAACAGGCATGCAAAATAGAGGATTTAAAATAATTGATGATGCTTATACAGTAGATAAGCCAATTCCTTTCTTTAGTGCGGTAACTGTGGGACCTGAAAATATAGCACATGATACTAGGTTGTATTTTGAAGTCAATTCAAATTATGGAAGCACAGTTTCACCAATATATGCAGGAGTTTCAAATCCTGCAGTATATATAACAGAAGGTGCAGTTACAACTGATGTAAGATATGCGAGAACGGCACAATACTTCCAAACTACTGGCCGGGATAGTTATTTATTTTATAACATAACATTCAGGAAAAATCCTTGGGATGCTGGTACATTTAACAGACAGCAGTCAACTAGGGCCGGCAACAATCACTACACATTCTTGTATAGTTCTATGACAGATTATACAAACGCTGTAGTCGTATTGCGAGTTCCAGATGCAATAAACATAGATGCAACTTATCTTGCAAAATTGGATACACGCATACTTGAAAGATTAGCAAGTGATTATAGATGCCCATCATTGGATTTGTTGGGAGAATATAATGTCAATATTATTTCTAATAATAGATTTAGGTTGATGGATGACATAGGAACAGAAATAAATATTATTGACAATGGCACGGCATCAATTATATTTCAAGATGTTGAAAATCAATATGGAACGGTAGATGGTGTATATGCAATTACAGAAATTCCAAACGAAACATCTATGAAATTTCAATTACCGTTTCGTGCAGATTCTAAAAGAGTTGGTGTTGTAGTAGATGACCAAACTACAAACGATCATGTATATTTTCCATCATTTCATAACTTGTCTAATTATACCCCAATAGTTTATAATAATAATGGAAACGCAGATTTACCAGGGCTTACAAACAACAGTACTTATTATGTGTATGTGGAAGACCAAAATTATATAAGAGTGTCTGCATCTCCTAATGATATAATGGTAAATTTATTTATAAGTATTGATTGGTCATCTGCCACCGCTGGGCAAATACATATATTTTCGACAGACTCTGTGAATGGACTTATACCTGTTCCGGAGAACGTTACAGTCACCGAAAATTCTAAAACATTGATAGGCGATGATGGTAGTATATTTAAGACTTACTACAAATCAGGTGATACTCTTTTGTTGGTAAATAATACAAATGTTCCTGGTAGAATAGAAGAATTTATAGTATCCACTGTTGTGGATGACAGCGAAATGGTATTAACATCTGCGCCTACTTTCAGTTCTTCTGAAGTTAAACTTATGGTTCCAACTGTATTGTATGTTAGGCCAGATGGTGCTACTCTGCATAGACCATTTGATGGTGGTGTTGAAATTAATGCGGGAACAAGTCCGAACAGTCAAATAGTTAGACAAACACGTAAATATTTCCGTTATCAATCAGGTAAAGGCATACAAGTTTCTCTTGCCATAAACTTTAATCCTCCTGTTCTTATTGAAAATATATTTTCAAGTGGGGCAACTGTAACAGTAAGCACAAAATATCCACATGGGTTGTCAACTGATAATAGCATCACAGTTAAAAATAGTTTGGATGAAGAATATAACGGAACATACGAAATTTCAACTTTAATAGATGAATTTACATTCACATATGAATTACCTAGTATTCCAAATACATCTATACCACGTGGTTTAATTTGTTATAATATTGATGGTTGGGCTGGTAGTTCTATTCTTGCAGGAATGTTTGATTTTCAAAATGGATTCTTCTTTGAATATGATGGAAATCAATTGTATGCTGTTAGAAGAAGTTCAACACAACAAATAAGTGGTACTGGAACAGTTGTTAAGGATTCAAACATATTAACTGGAACTGGAACAAACTTTAGCGGACAATTGACTGTTGGTACTAATATGGTTATAAGGGGTCAGACTTACAAAATAGTTAAAATAAAAAATAGAACTGAATTGGTCATACAACCTGCTTATAAAGGTTCTTCTGCTTCTGGTATAATAATGACAACGACCATAGATACAAGAGTTCCGCAGCGTGAATGGTCCTTGGATAAATGTGATGGCAGTGGTTCTAGTGGATTTGATTTAGATATAACAGCAATCCAAATGGCATATATGGATTATAGTTGGTATGGTGCTGGTAAAATACGTTTTGGGTTTAAGGATAGAAAGGGGCATGTTAAATATGTCCATGAGTTTGTCCATAACAACAAGCTCACAGAAGCATATATGCGTTCTGGTAATATTCCTGCGAGATATGAAATTGAAAATACAGATACTGCCACATATATTCCCAATCTTTTCCATTGGGGGACTAGTATCATTATGGATGGTGCATTTAATGACGATAAAGCATATTTGTTTACTGCAACTTCTAATACCCTATCTTTTACTAATGGACAAGGATTGAGTGCAACTACAAATGCAGGCTCAGTATTGGCTCGTACATATAATAGGGATTTAAGGACATATGAATGGTATATTAGGATGTCATTTCCTTCTACAGATTCAAATAAATTTACTACCGGGACTGCGTTATATACTGCAAATGGCCAGTTAAATGGAGAAGTTGTAGATAGTGCAACTTATAGTGGTTCAACTTATTATGTATTCATCTATCTTGCAACACAGTTTAATACTCCCTCAAATTTTCCCAATATTACTTCTGGCACAGTAGTTAGTATAGGCCAACCAGCCAGTGGAGGAACTTCAATAGATCTTTCAAAATCTATTATTCCTCTTATTAGTATAAGATTGGCACCAAGTGTAGACAACGGTATTACTGGAAATCTTGGCGAACGTGAAATTATCAACAGAATGCAACTTAAATTAAATGAAGTTGGTATGGTTCTTTCTCACGACAGCGAGGTTTCTCTTATACTTAATGGTAATTTGAGTAACATTAATTTTGAAAATGTTCAAGACCCATCTCTTTCCAATTTGATACGACATGAACAAGGTGACGTTATTGTTGGCGGAACTGAAATATTTAGTTTTCGTGCATCTGGTGGTAACGTAGATGGAACTGGTAGAAGACTATCTGCTGCTTCAAACTTTGATCTTAGAGAAATTACAGACCTTGGTAATAGTATTCTTGGTGGTGACGGTGTTTATCCGAATGGTCCCGATCTACTAACTGTTGCTGTTATTGTTAGCGATACAAGTGATATTAGCGCACTTTCACCATATAATGCTGGTGCTAGAATTACATGGGCAGAAAGTCAGGCATAATTTTATTAATTATAACCTGGGTCAGCTTTTGACCCAGGTACAACTTCTGTTATTGGTTATTATGAAAACGTTAGATGATAATTCTCTAAAGTTGAGAAAGCAATAGGCGATAACTCAGCAAGTAATATTGTGATGATTGATATTTTAGTAGGAACAAAAAATATCAAATTCATTGACTTTTGATGTAATTTAGTTATAATTACATTAAAGAATGGATTTACATATGAAAATTGCAATTATTGACAAACTTGGCCTTTGTTATGATGGAACTACATTGAGCAAGCAGGGACTTGGTGGCAGTGAAAGTGCTGTTATCTTAATGTCAAAAGAACTAGCAAAATTAGGGTTTACTGTAACAGTATACAATAATTGTATTGACACCAAGTCAAGCCCTGGGGTATATGATGGTGTTACATACATTGACCATACTCAAACCCACACTGACACTTATGATATTATAATTTCTTCTAGAAGTGTATTCCCATTTTCCTCAACTGACCAATATGCCAATATGTGCGCTAGTGCAAAATATAAAATTTTGTGGATGCATGATACATTTTGCCAGGGAGATGAGCATATTGAAAATATGTTGGTAAATGGTTATATTGATGAAGTTTTTACACTCAGTGATTTCCATTCAGCATATGTGACCAATTGTGATCATGGAAGCAAACGTAATTTTGAAGTTCTCAAGCACAAGTTTTTCCAAACAAGAAATGGCGCAGTGAAACATATTGCTGAAGTTAATTTAACAAAAAAAGATCGCAATCATTTTGTTTATAATGCAAGTGCAACAAAAGGCTTAATTCCATTAGTCAAAACAATCTGGCCAGAAATTAAGAAACAACTCCCAGATGCACATTTAACCTGTATTGGCGGATATTATCGATTTCGTGAAGGAGCAGCGCCTGATGCACAAGAAAAAACTGTTGCAGAGCTTGTTAACGATCCAAAACTAAAAGCATTGGACGTGACATTTACTGGCGTTATTCCGCAGCATAAAATTGCTGAAATATTAGCAAATGCAAGTCTTATGTTGTATCCCACTGATTTTCCTGAAACATTTGGTATATCAACACTTGAATCATTGCTGTACAATACACCACTGGTGACTAATACATTTGGTGCTCTAGAAGAAACTGCTGTTGATTTGGCCTGTTACAAAATTCCCTATTCGTCAAAACGTAACAATTTGTTCCCCAATGTTAATGAAGTTGATCAAGCTCAGAAGTTTATCAAAGCCACTATAGATGCATATAATGATCCATATTTGTTACAACAAAAACAAAACTATTGCGATGTAGTAAATGACATTTATGGTTGGGACACGGTAGCGCTTCAATGGAAGCAGCATTTGTTTGGAAAACTCAACATACCGTTGCCAGTTCATGAGTACAGAAGTGTCTCTAGAATCAACAACAAAGTTTCCAGGGTTTATGGACGTAGATTTAATAATGAAGATGACAGAAAGGTATACACTAGCTATGGAAAACAACGTAGAATTGTTGTAATTAGTCCATTTTGGAATGCAGAAAACTATATAGATTCTCATATTAGGTCAGTTGCACAGCAAGATTACAGCAATTATTTGCATATATTAATCAATGATAATTCAGAAGATAATAGCAAACAAGTTGTCAAAAGAACTCTTGATGATGTAAAAACCTACAGTGCAGTAGTGCGTAACAAAGAAACCAATAACGGTGCAATATTCAATCAATTAACCACAGTTCATGAATTTGTTGATGATGATGACATCGTTGTACTATTAGACGGCGATGATTGGTTGGTCAATAACAATACAATTTTTCATTATTATAACGATTTGTATAATCAGGGGTATGAATTTACATATGGAAGTATGTGGAGTCTTGCTGATAATATTCCATTAGTGTCGCAAGAATATCCACAGTCAGTTAAACACAAGCGTGAATACAGACAGCATTTGTTTAATTGGAAAATTCCATACACACACTTGCGAACAGTTTTAGGAAAGCACATAAAAAATCTGGACGAATCAAAGTTCAAGGACGCATCTGGTAACTGGATGAAATCTGGACATGACAATCCATTATTTTATGAATTAATTGAACAAGTTGATTCTGATAGAATTTATTGTAATAGGGAAATTATCTGCAACTACAATGACTTGAATCCATTAAACGACTACAAAGTAAGGAGTGAAGAACAAAACAAAAATGCAAGTTTGTCTTATACACAAACAAACAAATTTTCAGTAATAGTTCCTACTATGTGGAGATGTCAGGATCTGTTTGAACGGTCGTTGAACAGTTTTATTTCACATAAGTTAATAGATGAAATTATTATTATTGACAATGATATAAATGCAACCCCGGCGTGGGATATATTATTACATCCAAAAGTTAAAATGTACAAGCAAGAGACAAATATTAAAGTAAATCCTGCTTGGAATCTTGGTGTTGAGGTTAGTAAAAATAAATTAATTTGCATAGTAAATGATGATATAGAATTTGACACCAAGTTATTTGATAAAATGCAATCAGAACTAACAACTGAGGTTGGTGCTTATGGAATCATTGTTGGAGACCCAGCACTGGGCCAGCCAATTACGACTGACAAGTCCATAGATTTTAAACAGTGGAACCCTGGTGACATCATTCATTGTTTTGGACAATTAATGTTTATTCACAAAGATAACTGGATACCAATTATTGATGGATTGAATCTATTCTTTGGTGATGACTTTATTTTCCATACACAATTAATGGCTAAAAGAAACAACTATTTAATTTATAATATTGATTTTAATACACCATTTTCTGCAACTACGAGTGATCCAGCAGTGTATGAAGGTACTGAAAATGAACGATCTATATTTGAAAAATGGTTTAACGATAATCCAATAACAGAAAAACATATAAAAAAAGAAAGTAGCATAGCAGTGCCCAACAAACGAATATTGATAGCAGTCCCCACCAACAAATATATTGAACCTGAAACAATGAAGTCAATATATGATTTGATTTTGCCAGAAGGATATACACCTGATTTTCAATTCTTTTACGGATACCAAGTTGATCAAATTAGAAACTTAATTGCTGACTGGGCAAAACACTATGATTTCTTATTCAGTGTAGATAGTGACATAGTTTTACCTAATGATTGTTTGGTAAAAATGTTAGCTGCTAACAAAGATGCCATTAGTGGGTTATATATCCAACGAAAAACTGACCAACATATATTGGAAGTATATCAAGATAATCCACATGGTGGGGTTGTGAATATTCCATTCTCATCAATCAATGGTCTGGGAATAATTCCAGTTGCTAGTTTTGGGTTTGGCTGTGTATTAATAAAAAGTGAAATATTTAGAACTATGGAGTATCCACATTTTTATTACCGTTCAGCTATAGATCACAAAGATACTATATCAGAAGATATCTACTTTTGTCAAAAAGCAAGATCAATGGGATTTACCCTATGGGCTGATACTAGCATTCAATGTGAACATATTGGAACAACTAAATTTGTTGTTGAGCAGCCCAAGACAAAAAGTTCTATTGAACACATCCATGAACAAGACTTACTTCCAAAAGAGCATATTGAATATTTAAAAAAGATAAAAGCGACTCCCAGCGTTGTATACGACATTGGTGCATGTGTCATGCATTGGACCCGACATGCAAAACACAATTGGCCAGATGCAACATATGTATTATTTGATGCGGAGCCAAATGTGGAACAAATATTATCCAAAAGTGGAGACAGATATCATATAGGGGTGTTGACTGACACTGATAATAAAGAACTTAAATTCTATCACAATCCCGACCATCCAGGTGGGAACAGCTATTATCAAGAAACAACAGGAGCATTCACGGAAAAACATGCTGAAATCATGACGGGAATGACTCTTGATACTATTGTATCACGCAATAACTATCCGTTGCCTGATTTGATTAAAATGGATATTCAGGGTGCTGAATTAGACGTACTACGTGGTGCAACTAACACTCTAAAAAATGTTAAAGACATTATATTGGAAGCACAACATGTGGATTACAACAACGGTGCACCACAGGCATTACAGGTAATACAGTACATGTCAACACTGGGGTTTGAATTAATTGGAAACTTTAGTCGTGGACCAGTGGATAGTGACTATCACTTTAAACGTAAAACTTGACCATCTTAAAAATAGTTTCCAGCTTTGCTTTGTTAATCTTACTGGAAAGTGTGTTTCTTAATCCTTGGTGTAAGGGCCGTGGCCAGTTGTCAAAGCCCACCCAAGCATAACCGTCATGTTCTTGGTTTAATGTTGGGATAAATTCATCTTTGATAACACACAAATATGTATGAAATTGAAAATGTTCGTCATTGGAAATAAAGGTTTCAAGTGGAATAGTTTTGATTATATCTGGTAATACTCCTATTTCTTCCTTTATTTCTCTCTTTAACCCCTCCCATGGAGTTTCAGATCCTTCGTTAGTTCCACCAACAATTCCCCATTGGTTATTTCGTTTACTCTGCTTGCGATAAAGCAACAGAAAACGATTGGTTGTTAAGGTATAAAATAATGCACCACTGCAAACTATATTGTTCATACAATTAGTTATCCATAAAGGTCAATGCGCCAGGTGCCAACTGGATAATCTCCATCAACACTTAACAGCCAACTTCCGTTTACAAACTTGTATTGTACATTTGTGTTAAGATTTGTAACGTATGTAACGGCACTGGTATTAGCGGCATCAAAAACTACAGTCCAAACACTTCCATCCCATTCAATAATATCGTTGGTTTTTGCTACAAAGTTTGATCCGTTTCCATTAACCCATGCAGTAGGTCCTTGTTCGTTGTCATCACTTCCAATGTCTTCAAGTATTAAGAATCGAAGTCCTGGTGTTTTTACAGATGTTGGGTCAAATCTTGAAGGATCAATGATATAATCAATAGTTGTCCTGTTACCCAATGGTCCAGAAATAATTGAATCTTGTGGGAATGTATCAGTATCCCAACTTATACTTAATTCTGTTTCATTGGATGTTAAAAATTTTATAGTACCAGTAAACACTGAATCGTTATCTAAACTAGTAACATAAATTTTACTATAATCAGCTACATAATTTCCTGGCATGGCCTCTAATATTTCTCGCCAGCTTTTTGCACCTATTTTTCCTCTACTAACAATTTTGGCAAAGTCACCATCAATATACAAACCGAATTGATTATAATTTACATTTGCCATCTGTGTTGCTGAATCAGTGGCTGGAATTCTTCCAAATTCAGTGTTAATTGATCCTGCTTTGTAATAGTCATCGTAAGCATTAATTTCTGGAGTACTTACGCCAGTCTCAATAGTTCCAGTATTTTCATTAAAAATACTTGTAATAATATTTGTAATAATTCCCATCTTTTTAACTTTTGATGGTGCAGATATGTATATGGGTATACTAAAGGAAAAAGTACCAATGTCAATTTCACTGTCAACACCAACTGGTAGACTTCTATTACTCCAATTTATACTTTCAAGATTTACAACAGTTAAACTAGTCCAATCAATAAAATTGTCAGTTGTTTGTATTTCTAAACTTGGATTGAACCAGATGGCCAATTGTTCAGTTATTTGTAATTTTTGATCAGTATTTGAAGTCCAAATGTCAGCATTTATTTTTAATATGTACGGAGTTGGCATCAATCTTTCAACTGTATAATTTGATCCTTGTGAATTTAAGTATTGACCAGTATTAGGATCAATTGCTCGTTCTCTTATATTGACAGCCCTGGTATAACTTGAATCACTGGTTCTCTCACGGTCTGGTTCCAATCCAGTAATATAAACGCTGATTCTAGGAGCACTTGGTAACTTGTTTTCACTATTTTGTTTAATAATGCCAGCAACTTGTCGTGTCATATCACCATACATCACAGGAACAGTGGTGAGTTTTCCTTTTGAATCTTTTACTGGAAAATTACTAAGCAATCTCATTACTTGTGTAACATATCTTCTTATTTGTCCATCATATGCCCATTGCATAAGCGTCTCCGTTCATTAATTGTCTGCTTTTGGTCTAAGTGCCTTACTGAGACTCTGACGCTCTTCAACAACTTCACCGTTAATCAGATTAGTGTTTGTGTTGTTGACAAACGAAGTTCTATGAGTGCGTCTATCATCTGTGTTTGAAAGTGTCATGCGTAAATCATCTGCAACTTTGACCCAGCGAGCACCATCATATCTAAATAGTCTATTTGGCATATAATCTATTCTCAAGAAATAGTCACCTTCATAATTAGATCTGGGAAATTGAATTCCTGATCCATATGGTGCTCCGTTGGGAGCATCACCATCTCCATAATTCAGCAAGTAACCAGTATACCCTTCTCTTTGTGGAACCTTACCAACTTCGTCAGCAGTAATTGATATGCCACTGGCATCGATATCAGTTTCGTCAGCGGTTTGTAACGCAATACTACCATCATCGTTTTTATTAATGGTATAATAATGAGATGTTTCATATCCTGATCTAGGAGAATCAGCTTCTGCCTGTGCAATTACTGCATTGTTGATCTGCATCTCAGTTTCATAAGTTGACATTAGATCACGCAATGTTGTATCTGAACCTTCTTCAGCTGGCAAATCCAATATTTCTGAATATTCAGTACTATCCATGATTTGTTTTAACTTCAATCTATACAAATGTGGCCACCAAGTCTGACTAAATCCTTCAGAAGCGCGGTTAACGTCTTCTACTACATAAAATCTTTTAAGTGCTATGCTAAAATCATTGAGAGCATACTCGTCTTTTAAATGAGGCAATTCAATAACATCACCTGACATAATTTTTCTACCCAGTGACTTTACGCTGCTTCTGATGTGTATGGTCATGAACAATGTATCATTTGATAAAAATAAACCAAACTGGCTAAGATCAAAATCAATATCTTGTACATTATAAATTCCACGTAATGTATAGACATCCTGGTCGTATTTCCTATCTCTGTTTTCTAAAAACAATAGATCTTGGATATTTGTTTCTTTTACAACATCATATTGAGGGTTATCTGCAGTGGCATCAGCATCGTCAGGATTATTGGGTCCTAAATACTTGTGAATATTTAAATCTGTGCCACCAATTACAAACATCTCCTCGATTTGTCTATCAAGGAATTCATAATCATTACCACGTTCTGGTTTATATAGCGAAAGTCTTGGAATTGTTTTTCTCCTAAGTATTACAGATATATTTATCTATGATAAATACCATTGGAGAACACACCTATGTCTGACTTAAAAACTTATAAACAAGAAATATTTGACTATGTCTACACAATGTTGGGCGGAGGAATGGTTGATGTTGAACTTGACCCTGTGCATTACGAAACAGCACTTTCAAAGGCATTATCTAGATATCGCCAACGAAGTGATAACAGTGTGGAAGAGTCCTATTTGTTTCTTCCTACTATTGTGGATACTAACGATTACGTGTTGCCCAAGGAAGTGGTTGAGGTAAGACAAATATTTCGCAGAAGCATTGGCTCACGCCCGAGTACATCAGCATCTGGCGGCCCTATATTTTCACAAACACATACAGCGACAGCAGCACAATCAGTTTTTAGCGTAAATTATAATCTATTATCGATTGAAACAACCGTTGTAACTGTAAATGGCACAGCAACGACAAATTATGTTACTGACACTGGTGCTAGAACGATTACATTTAATTCACCATTAAATGCTGGTGATGTTGTTGGCATCAGTCTGTATACTAATGGCCAAGCTGGCGGGGGGTCATTGTTTGACCCATTTAGTTTGGCATATACAAATGCATATCTATTATCAAGTAGCAACATGGGCGGCCTGGCAACATATGATTTTTTCAGTCAATACCAAGAACTTATTGGTCGTATGTTTGGTAGTTTTATTGAATTTAAGTGGAGTTCTACTACTAAAAAGTTAACATTATTGCAACGACCAAGAGCAGAAGAAACTTTGCTATTGTATTGCTACAATTTCCGTCCTGACATTGAGTTGTTAACCGATTACATGGCCAAACAGTGGATTAAAGATTTTACTTTGGCAACATGCAAGTATATGCTGGGAGAAGCACGTAGCAAGTTTGCCACTATTGCTGGACCACAAGGCGGTTCCACGTTAAATGGTGACACGTTAAAAGCTGAAGCACAAGCTGAAATGGAAAAACTCGAGCATGAGATTGCCACTGGAATCAGCGGCGGTAATGGTTACGGATTCTTAATAGGATAATTATTGACATTTTATTTTTCTAATGCTATTATATGTTTAGGAGAATAGAATGAATAACGTAAAATTATTAATTATTGGTCACGGAAGACATGGCAAAGATACAGTATGTGAAATCTTACGAGACACATACAATTATAGCTTTGAATCAAGTAGCAGGTTCTGTTCAAAACTTTTTATTTACGATGACTTAAAAGAAAAGTATCAGTATACCAACGAAGAAGAGTGTTATGCTGACAGGCATAATCACAGAGCGGAATGGTATGATGCTATATGTGATTATAATGTACCTGATGCATCCAAGCTGGGTGTGGAAATATTCAAAGAGCATGACATTTATTGCGGACTACGAAATAAAAAAGAATTTCATGCTATGAAAAACACTGGTGTATTTGATTATGCTATTTGGGTTGATAGAAGTGATTACTTGCCGCCTGAAGAAAAGACTAGCATGAGCTTGGAGCAATGGATGGCTGACTACACTGTCGACAACAATGGCAGTTTAGCAGACCTGGAATTCAATGTACACCAGTTGATGGGTATGTTAAAAGTCAGGTCTTAAATCCCCTTGTTTCCATACATGGCCTTGTTTTTGAATAATACGCTGACAATTTGCACATATAGTTTTCAAATTAGAAGGCCTACAATTTTCTAGATTTCCATCCAGATGATAAACATCAAACTGTTCTGGAAAATTACTGTTAAAGCCACATTTTTCACAATGTGGTTTTTTCTTATATCCAGCTATTTGCCATCTGGGAATTCCGTGCCCAACGTTTCCATGCTTGGTGCAGATCTCACACTTTTTTCTATAGTACGTTTTACCATTTTTATGGTAGTTAATTGCTGCTGGTCTTTGTTTACAAATGCATAATGGTCTCATAATGTATTTATCGTCTCTTTTCTTACCCTTTGATATGGCTGTTACCAGTACTGTTTTGATAGTTTCTAATAAATACTGTAAGAAACAACGTCCACAAGGAGAAAAAAATGGCATTAGTATCACCAGGCGTAGAAGTACAGGTTATTGACGAAAGTTTTTACACCCCTGCTGCTGCATCAACAGTACCAATGATCTTTGTTGCTTCTGCATCTAATAAAACTAGAGGCAGCGGTTCAGGAATTGCACAAGGAACTTTACAAGCAAATGCTGGTAAGCCTTATTTGATTACGAGTCAAAGAGAGTTATCAGAAACATTTGGAACACCTTTGTTCTATTCAGACAATATTGGCAACATGATCCACGGTTATGAACTTAACGAATACGGTCTACAAACAGCATATTCAATATTGGGTGTTACCAATAGAGCATATGTTGCAAGAGCAGATCTAGATCTGGCAAAATTAGAACCACAATCAACAGCACCTGGCGGCGAGCCAGTTGATGGCGCTTATTGGTTTGATACTGCTGTAACAAATTTTGGTGTATTGGAATGGAATTCCGCACCAGCAACCACAACTGGTGGACAAAGTTTTACCAGTGTTACTCCACTGGTTCTAACAGAACTTAGTCAAGTAACTGGTGATGAATTAGCACCTGGTGCACCTAAGACATCAATTGGCGCTGTTGGTGATTACGCTGTCGTTGCAATTACAACACTTAACACATTGTGGTATAAAAACCAAAGCGGAACCTGGGTCACTGCAGGAAGTGAAACATGGGCAGCTAGCTGGCCAACTGTAACTGGTACAACATCAAATCCTACACTAACGACTGGTGAAACTATTGTTATTAATAGCACTTCTGTAATACTAAGTGGGACATCAATACCAGCACTTGCTAGTTCTATTATTTCATCATCAATTCCTGGAATAAGTGCTGCGGCAGTAGACGGATCTTTAGAGATTTACTCAACTGGTGTAGATGTTGTATTGGCTGCTGGAACTGGTACGCTATTAACAGCCGCAGGACTTACTGCTGGTACATATGCTGCTCCAGAATTAGCAATTCAACCCCACACACAGGTTCCTGAATTTAAAATAAGAGATACAACACCAAAGCCATCTGGCTCATTGTGGATTAAGACTACACAACCCAACGGTGGTGCAAACTTCCGTGTTAAGACATACAATTCAGATACTCAACTATGGGAAGTGCTAGCTTCTCCTGTATATCAAAGCAATGAAGCTGCGCTTTACGACTTGGATAGAACTGCTGGTGGTAGCAATTTGCAAGTTGGTGATATATATGTAAAATCAAATGTTGACGAGAGTACATCAAAACTTGGGACATTCAAAATTTATCGTAGAGTAACATCTGGTGCAACAGTCATCAAAAGTGCCAAAGTTGCAGCACAAATTTCATCAGGAATTCACGAGTTTACCATCCAGGAAACGCTTGCAAACAGTCAGACATTTACAACAGCCGTTACAGTACCATTTATTGCAACTGGCGCTGCCGCTGATGCTGATGTGCTTGCTGGTGCTATCAACTCAGCTGGTCTAGTTAACGTAACTGCTGATGTAGATGCACAGAATAAAGTGTCTATACGTCACAAACTAGGTGGTGAAATTCGCATTGTTGATACTGATGGTGAATTAACTGCTGTTGGGTTTACACCATACTTGGCATCTTCACCACAAACAACAACTGCTAATTTGTATTACACCCCAGGAACAACTGGATCTACTTCACCAGCTAGTTACACTGCAAGCAACTGGCAAGTACTGAGTTATGTGGCATCAGCAGATGAACCACTTAGCTTGACTGCTGATGGTGAGCTATGGTACAGTTCAGTTATTGACGAAGTTGATATTATGATACACAATGGCAGCAATTGGGTAGGTTATCAAAACTTCAGCAATGATTATGCTGACACAGATCCTGCAGGACCAATTGTTAGTGCAACTGAACCAACTGATCAGTCAGATGGCACATCACTTGTGGAAGGTGATTTGTGGATTGACAGTTCAGATATTGAAAACTTCCCAACTGTTTGGCGTTATAATGCAACATTGCTAAAGTTTGTGCAATTGGATACAACTGACCAAACTACTGAAAATGGCGTATTGTTTGCTGATGCACGTTGGGGCTCTGATGGGGTTAATTCTTCAGAAGCTGATATTGTTGATTTACTGACAAGTGATTACTTGGATCCAGACGCACCAGATCCAGCACTATATCCAAAAGGTATGTTGCTATGGAACCTTCGTCGCAGTGGGTTTAACGTAAAGCGTTTTGAGCGTAACTACATCAACGTAGCTGGGTCAAATGAGCGTTATAATGACGAGTCAATGGAAGCTTATTATCCACACCGTTGGGTCACAGATTCAGGCAACAACGAAGATGGTTCAGGAACATTTGGACGCCATGCACAGCGCAAGAGTGTTATTCAAGCACTGCAAGCAATGGTAAACAGCAATCAGGACATTCGTGATGATGAATCACGTCAGTTTAACTTAATCGCTTGCCCAGGATATCCTGAATTGATTGGTGAAATGATTACACTGAACTATGATAGACGTCTAAGTGGATTTGTGGTTGGTGACACACCAGCAAGACTAACACCTGATGCAACATCACTTAACGAATGGGCATCCAACGTTCGCCTAGCAGTTGAGGATAATGATGATGGCGCAGTTAGCTTTGATGAATACTTGGCAATGTATTATGGCTGGGGCTTCACAAGTGATAACTCAGGCAACAACGTTGTTGTTCCACCAAGTCACATGGCACTAAGAACTATCTTGCTTAATGACCAAGTTGCGTTCCCATGGTTTGCTCCAGCAGGTACAAGACGTGGTGGTGTAACAAATGCAACTGCAAGTGGTTACATTACTAGTGAAGGTGAATTCCAAAGTGTTGCACTAAATGCAGGACAGCGCGATACACTGTATGAAAACAGCATTAACCCTATTACATTTATTAATGGAGCAGGACTTGTTGTATTTGGACAAAAGACTCGCGCAAGAAATGCAAGTGCATTGGACCGTATCAATGTTGCAAGACTTGTTGTTTATATGAGAGTGCAACTGGAAAGATTGGCTAGACCATACCTGTTTGAGCCAAACGATAAAATTACAAGAGATCAAATTAAATCAGCAGCTGATGCTTTTTGTTTAGAACTTGTAAGTCTACGTGCTCTATATGACTTCCTAACAGTATGTGACGAGTCAAATAATACTCCAGCAAGAATAGATCGTAATGAACTATGGTTGGATATTGCAATAGAACCAGTAAAAGCAATCGAGTTTATCTACATTCCATTGAGAATCAAGAACACAGGCGAAATTGCATCCCTGGGATAATAGCTTAAAAAGTGGGTCCCTGGAAACAGGGGCCCAAGGTATAAATACATACGTATTAGGAGAATAGAATGCCAATCACAACATTACAAAATATATCAGTTCCAACTGAAGGTGCTGGCTCAAATTCATCATTGTTAATGCCAAAGCTACAATATCGCTTTAGAGTATTACTTGATGGTTTTGGTACCACTGGCGGACCTGATGGCGTCAGAGAAGTTTCAAGACAAGTGGTAGACGTAACTCGTCCAAATCTTACTTTTGAACAAATTACTATAGATGCTTATAACTCAAGATCATACCTTGCTGGTAAGCATACTTGGGACCCAATTACCCTTACATTGCGTGAGGATGCCAACAACAACGTACAGAAAATTGTTGGTCAACAACTACAGAGACAGTTTGATTTTTATGAACAATCAAGTGCTGTTGCAGGTGGTACATATAAATTCCAAACTAGAATTGAAATTCTTGATGGTGGTAACGGAAACAATGGTGGAGCCAGTGTTATTGACAGATTCCACTTGGTTGGATGTTATGTAGAATCAGCAAACTATAACAGTTTGGCATATGCAACAAATGACCCAGTAACAGTGACATTGTCAATTCGTTATGATAACGCTATCCAGTATGGCGCAGATGATACACAATATGGTATTGGTGAAACAACTACTAGATCGACTCAAGCAGCAAACGGCGGAACCCAGACAACTGGCGGAACCAACGCTGGTCAGTAATAGTAATTAAACTGTCATTCTATTCAAGGCGGGAAGTTTAGGCTTCCCACTTTTATCTTATAAAGTATACAGTTAAATAATAGAGATAAATATTATTATGGCATATCAAAATTTATATATAACCAATACTGACCAAGAGGTGCATCTTAGAGATGCAAGGCACGCTCATCAATTGTACAATGAGCATAACTTTGCTCTTGCTCCTAAAACTAAATTTCTTTATCATGTACAATTTATATTAAATGGTATCACAATAAGTAACAGTGCTCCTAATACAGCCAATAACTTAAAACAAATTGGAGTATTGGCAAAAAGCCTTGATTTGCCCAGTTATAAAACCACTGTTGAAACAAAACAACAATATAATAGAAAAAAGAACTTTCAAACTCGCATAGATTATGACGAAGTTGGAATAGACTTTCATGATGATAATACTGGTTTAACTCGTAGTATGCTAGAAGAATATTATCGTTATTATTTTAAAGATGGTAATAAAAATAATAGAGGGTATCCAACTGATTTTAGTCCTATGGATAAGTATTATCCAGAAGTTAAATCATATGGTATGGACAACAATGTGACCAAGCCATTCTTTTATTGTATCAAGCTTTTTCAGTTAAGCAGACAAAAATGGTTTAGTTACACACTTATCAACCCAATATTGACTTCTTGGAGTCATGATAAACTTGATAACTCAGACGGTGCTGGTACCATGACAAATTCTATATCAATTGCATATGAAGGAGTATTGTATAATAATGGTGGCATAACTGACTCAGGAGATCCTGCAGGATTTACAGATTCTGAAACAGGATATGATCAGGTACATAGTCCATTAAATACCTTTGAATCATTAAACGGTATTTCTAATATTAGTGGAAATACTACTTCTGCTCCCAAATTAATAAATGATACGTCAACACCTTTTGCGCAACAGAACGAGATATCTAGATTTAGCAATCAAGACAATCCTGATAGCTTGTTAGGTCAATTATTTTTAGAATCTGAAAGCACAACAGCTGGGCAAAATCAATATAGGTTTCCAATAATTGACACACAGGATACTCCTGTAGTTTCAACACTTAATGAAACAAGTGTAAACAATATAGACAGAGATGAAATTCAAAGAGTATTAGCAAATAATCAATCAGTTTTAGATTCAACTGTTCGTCGTGCGCTAGCCACTGGCGCATACTCTTCAGAATGGGGAGTAAACAACTTTTCAGATTTTGAAAATTTAAGTCCATCAGCAAGGGATGCAATTGAACAAGATGTTATCAATAGGGCAGCAGGTGGGGATGTAAGGCTACAACAAATAGCAAGCCAAGTGATATCAACTGCAAATGCTGCTACTGTAATCGGTGGCAGGGGTTCTACGAATGAAGGATTATCTGATCGTTCTGCATATATTTCAACACAGGACACTGCACTATCTAATTATGCCCAAGCAGAAACAATAATAAGGTCCTTGAAAGAACAACAGGCAGCAAATCCATCAGACATCGAAATAACTAGAGCACTAACTGTAATGCTCAATAAACAGAGTGGTATAATCAGATCAAATCCTAGTTTGTTATCTAATTTTAGAGAAATTTCCAACACAACCTCTGAACCTATTAACAATGTCCCTGTTCAAATTCCTCCATCCAATGAAGAAAAAAGAACAGCATTAAACACGTTTAGCCTTTATCAACAGAGACTTAATAGTGCCCTAGCACGCCGGGCTGCTGATCCGTTAAACTCGAGTATTAACAGGGATGTAACGGTATTGGCAAATGCTCAAAGTAAATTACTTAGACAATATCCTAGTTTAAGGGGTGAGTTTAATGAAATTGTTAACACTGGGGCAGTTCCAGCATTGCCAGTTCCACCTACATCTGGTAGCAGTGAACAATTTACTCAAACTAACAATAATACAACTGCATATTCT
>Ga0070748_1000426_pt1 | contig 21003 bp, 36 predicted proteins | sample VirMetDEL_Nov_12_FD_77015 | JGI IMG/M metagenome (GOLD analysis project Ga0070748, IMG submission 77015) | Aqueous microbial communities from the Delaware River and Bay under freshwater to marine salinity gradient to study organic matter... | ecosystem: Environmental > Aquatic > Marine > Coastal... | reverse complement strand
GTTCTTCTCCTTTAGCTTTGCTTCGATGTCATGGGCATAATCTAAAGTGTTAAAAAAATAATTAGTAACGCGCTTCTCTGCCATTAATTCATATTCATCATCTGTCAGCCCTACCCATTCGCGGCGCGGTGGTGCTAAATACAAAGGCAAAGGATTTAATGATTCATCTGGTTTGCCGTGATATAAACCAGCGTTGTGACTAACCCACGCCACTGGCTCTGTCTCCCCGAAAGCTGTTTCGGGAACATCAGGCTGCGCTAGTGCTGTGCGTAGTGCTTCATTTTCTTCATGCAGTCGTCGTAATTCGGCAGCCGCTCGGAAGTCACAACATTCGTGACCGTCTTTGCATAGCAAATCAGCCAGCCATAGGGCTTCTTTTTTAGTCATTTTTTATCCTATGTCATGAATTTCATTATTTGAGGATTCAAGCCAAGCAAGTGCAGCATTTTGATTTGCATTAACCAAATTCAATTTTTGATTGGCAGGAGCTGCCCGCTGATTTCTTACCCATGTGCGCCAAGTTGCATCCCAATCCAATTTTGTTCCTTTTGGAGCTGAAACCCAGTAATCACGGAAAGCGTCTGCAACATCACGCCAATTCAAATCTGGTCGCTTTAGTTTGCAATGTTCAATCATTGATTCTGATGGCTCCCATGTTGGTGGCAATCGCGTTGCGCGATGCTTCTTCTCTATTATTTCTAATTCCTTATTTATAGTTAATAGTTCTTTATTCTTTATTAGGGTTTCATCTGGGTTCCCAGAAATAACCGACTGGGTTTTTTCATCAAGCAAATCATTGGATTTCTTAGGTCTGCCGCCATTTTTTCCATTATTTTTATTGCGAATTGCAGTGTCGTGATACTCCAAAATTTTAATATCGCAATGCTTTTGATGCCATCCATCATCTTGAAGAACAAAAAATTCAAGCAAAATTGATGCGACAATATCCGAGTATTCAACCAAACGTAACCGACGAATAACCGACTGGGTTTCTTGTGGGATAGGGGTTTCTGTATCGTAATAAAAATTTATTAGCCGCCAATAAACAGCTTCTTCAATCAACGACAAATGAGAAGTGTGGAGATGCCAAGTCGCAATCTCAAATTTGTAATAGTGCATTTTTTCCTTTACGTTATAGGAAGTCGGTTACTAAAAAAACAAAAGGCAGGACGGTAACGAATCGTCTTTTCGGGAGCTAACCTAGCCTTTCATCAAAACTTTACTTTACTTCAATAATTTCATCAAGAAACATTTTTAGCAATGTTCGTTCAAAACCAATTTGCCAAATATATAGCTTTTCATCTTTGCTAAACTTTTTGCCTTGATCCAATTCTGCATGGCAACTTGAGCAAGCCCAAGCAACAAAACAATCATGCGCTTTTATTCCCATGCCTTTACCATATCGCGAGCCATTAGCATGAGCTGCCACTGTTGTTTCAGGATTGCCATTACAAATACCATCAATCCGCAATGTGCAATCCTGCCCGCGAGCTGCGTTAAGAAGCCGTTTGCTGCGAAACATTGTTTGCGCGAATATAGCCAGCCACGGTGCGCTGTTGCTGATCCTCAAGCAATGATTCCATTTTGATTGCGCCATCAGTGCCAAACTCAATCAAAGCGGCATTGTAAAAACTAATTTTCTTTTTACCCGTTTTCATGCGCGACAATTCCGGGCTAGAAATGCCAGTTTTTTCAGCAAGGCGCGCACTCTTACCATGCCCAATCAAATAATTATTCAAATCCATATATTTCCTTTTTTAATAACCACGTTTATTTGCAAAAAGTTGTTTCTCATAACCTACCATCGGGCGCGTGTACATGTTGACGAATCGAGATGGGACGATCTCCTCATCATCTTTCGGCACAAAAATTTCCATAACATCCGAAACTTGCCATCGGGCTTCGTCGGATAATTTGTATATATCATTATTTTTCTCAATGTAACCAGCCGCTATTGCATCAGAAAAAATCCGTTTATCTTGCTTTGGCGATACATTCCTGCCAATTTTTTTTAAAACTTCATCAGCCGTTTGCTCATCGCACAAAAAAAGTGATTCAAGCAATGTAAAAATTCTAGTTCCGCGCCGGGGTATTTTCATGTTTTATATGCAACAAATGTTGATCGAGCCACAAATATAAGCGTAAATTTGTGTATAGTCAACAATCTTTTTATTTGAAAATATTTTGTATTTTTTTCAAAATAGTTGTTGCGTGATGCTCAATCTTAATTTATAGTTCTTACATACCGCAGCAACTTAGCGGATTTCAAAGTGAGGAAATATGGTTCAAATATCAGAAACAGATGAACGCTGCATTGCTCAAATAATTTGCGCTTTACGTTTCATGATTGATGTATTTGCAGACCGAGCAATTAACGAACAAGAGCAAATTATTGTTAATGAAGCATTTGCAGCACTTTGCTTTACTCCTACGGATCAATGGCATATAGCAAATGAAATAGAAAATTCTTGGAATAATAAAATAATAAAGAAAGGTATTTAAATGAAAAAACCACATATACACGCAGAATTAATTAAAGCATGGGCTAATGGTGCTGAAATACAGCACAAATACAATGGTGAATGGGAAGATACAGAACGGCCTCAATGGATTGTTAACGGTCAATATCGTATCAAGCCTGAACCAAAAAAAGATTTTACTAAATACTTTAAACATGAATTTAATTCTATTGTTGGGTCTAGATTTGTACAAGCTTCCTTAGAATTAGGAGATAGGGTTGATTTGTGTGTTACGTGGAATGGTGAAACAGAAAAAATAAAATCAGTGGAAATATTGAAATGAAAACTTTACTTAATCCAAATGATTGGCTTGCACAGCATCCCAAAGTTATGGCAGCACTTGCCTTTATGTTGATTATTGCTCTTGGCTTACTGGAGGAAATACGATGAATGATTACATTTATACGCCCGCAACAACTGATGTAACAATTCGGTGGCGATCAATGTATGGATGGGTTCCCCCTTCAGAAAATCCACAATATCAAAAAAAATGGGCCGATTTCAGAAAAATCTTTGTAGCCGGTATTGAATCATTCCCAATGACGAAAGTTAAAAAACAATATGGAAAATAATCAAAAAGTTTGTGCTGCGTTTGTTAAGGCGCAATCGCAATTTGGAGCAGCGTTAAAAACATCAACGAATCCGCACTTTAAAAGCCGCTATGCTGATTTAGCGGCAGTGGTTGAGGCAGTCATTGATGCGCTTAATAAAAACGGCATTGCAATGATGCAGCAAACATTTCTTGCTGATAGTGGCGTTACTGTTGAAACAGTGTTTATTCATGAATCAGGCGAAGAATTGAGATCCGGGCAATTGCATGTGCCAACTTCAAAAATGGATGCACAGGGTTATGGTTCGGCTTTAACTTATGCAAGACGTTATTCTTTATTAGCAGCCACTGGCATTGCGCCGGAAGATGATGATGGCAATGCAGCAAGCCAGCCTAAACCAAAACCAGTTGGCGCATTGCCTGAAAAAGTTTTTGCTGATCTTAAAATTGCAATTGATGATTCATTAAACATTGAATCATTGCAATCTGCATTTGCTAAGGCTTACAAAGCATCATCAGCAGCAAATGATAAACCGGCAATGGATACATTTACCAAAATATACAATGCCAAAAAAGCCGCATTACAGGAGCAAAAATAATGACAAACTTTTTTGCAGTTGGTTTATTTTTGGCTTCAATTGCGGCATGGTTTAATCATATTTTTACTTGTTTTAATGAAGGCTTATGGGGGTTTTTAGTTGCCGGAGCTTTGTTTTTTCCAGTTGGTATTTTGCATGGATTTTGGTTGTTTTTTAAATAAAGGAAGTTAAATGTCATCAGTAAATAAAGTGATTTTGGTTGGCGCAATTGGTCAAGACCCTGAAATCAAATATACAGCCAAAGGCGATGCAGTCGTTAATTTGTCTCTTGCAACAAGTGAAAGCTGGAAAGATAAAGCGACAGGCGAAAAAAAGGAATTGACTGAATGGCATCGAATTTCTATCTTTGGAAAACCCGCTGAAATTGCTGCTCAATACATTAAAAAAGGCAGCAAACTTTATGTTGAAGGAAAAATCAAAAGCAAAAAGTACACTGACAAGCAAGGCATTGAACGAACAGTTTTTGAAATTCAATGTGATTCTTTTAAAATGTTAAGCAGCCCGGCAAAGCAAGAATCTCGACCAGCAAAAAAAGCTGTTCCTGAAGATAATTTTCAAGATTTTGACGTGCCTTTCTAATATACAATAATTGACGGGGAAAACTATTGTGGCAAGTACCCGATAACAGGATAAAAAATGACAGCACTTACCCTATATGAAATTGCAAATGAATATCGCTCAATTTGCGATCAGCTTATGGATTCGCAAGCAGACGAACAAACTATTGCCGATACTCTTGAAGGCGAAGCATGGGCATTAGAAGTTAAAGCCCAAAACTATGGCTTTGTTATCCGCAATATTGAAGCAACAGCCGAAGCTATTGCAGCAGCAGAAAAGCAAATGTATGCCCGCCGAAAAGTTTTGGAAAATCGAGTTGCATCTTTAAAGCTGCGTTTAAAACAAGTAATGGAAATTACCAACATTCAAAAAATTGAATCACCTCATTTTGTAATCAGCATCAAAAAGAATCCCGAAAAAGTTGATATTTTTGAAGCTGGATTGATTCCTTGCGAGCTTTATAGCTACCCAGAGCCACCGCCACCTGTCCCAGATAAAACGGCAATTAAAGCAGCAATTAAAGCCGGTCAAGAAGTACCCGGCGCAAGAATGATTCAAGAAACAAGACTTGATATTAAATAATGTGAGGAATCAATGATTAGTGATGATGAAATACATGATGCCCTTGAATATTTGCGAACCAATGCGCCGAAAGCCGCTCAAGCAAAAGCAAACCGCATCTATCTTGAAGAATACAGAAAGACAATCAAAGCAAATGGTATGCAAAAGCATCTTGATAAACCTGTTACTGCTCAAGAGCGTGAGGCATATCAAACCAAAGAATATACAAATCACCTTTTAACCATGCAAGAAGCCATCAGAGTTGATGAATTAAACCGATGGGGCATGGTAGCAGCCACTGCAAAAATAGAGGCTTGGAGGTCGTTTAATGCAAACAATCGAGGCGAAGGAAAAATGCGATGAACAGCGCGGCATTTGAAAGCAGCACAAGATTACAAAAAGTTTTTAAAGTTTTGTCAGATGGTTTGCCACATAGCACCATGAGCATTATTGAAAAAGCAAATGTTTGTGCTGTTAATTCAATTATTGCCGAGCTTAGAGAAAATGGTTTTTCAATTAAGTGCCATAGAGATGGAAACATATGGTTTTATCAAATGAGGAATGAATGAGCGAATACACTTTAATTTTTATTATTTGGCTTTGCATTTCATTTATTTTTATTTCTGATTTACTTTATTGGTACAAATAATGGTTGATAAAAATGTTGAAGAAGTGCGCCAAAAAATGAAAGTTCGCGCAGAATTTGGATTGCAAAAGTATGGTGTAACAACAGAGCGTGATGATTTGTCTTATCGTGATTGGCTTATTCACGCGCAAGAAGAAGCAATGGATTTGGCAGTGTATTTGCAGCGTCTTATAAACGATATTCCCGACATCAGGAAAAAGGTAGAACAATGAGTTTTAATCAATTAGAAATTGACGTAATTCGATGGGCCGAAGCAAGAAAAATTATTCCAAATGCCAAGGCTTATACGCAACTTATGAAAACTGGTAGTGAATATGGCGAATTATTGGATGCTGAAATTAAAAATGATATTTCTGGCATCAAAGATGGCATTGGTGATGTTCTTGTCACTCTTATTATTTATTGCGATCTTAAAGGCATCTCAATCACTGATTGTTTATCATTGGCTTATGATGAAATTAAAGATCGCAAAGGAACATTGCTTGAAAACGGAGTGTTTGTAAAAGATGAATAATTTAGAGCCAGCAACAGAAAGTCCAAATGGCAACCGATGGTGTACCAATTGCGAACAAGCAAGATCATCGCATGGTGGCTTTTGGAAAATGAATGAAAATAAAAAAAACCGGCGATGGATTTGCAAAACTTGTGGAGAAAGAAGGATAAAACAAAATGCGCCACAAAATTAATGCGTTGTCTTATGCAAAAATTTTTAAAATGCTTTTAGAAATTCCGGCAACTGTTCATGAATTATCGGAAGAAGTTGGTTTGCATCATGTAACAGTATCAAGATTGATGCGATGCTTGCATGATAATAATGTTGTTCACATTACCGCATGGGAACAAGATTCAAGAGATCGAGACACTACGCCAATTTATAAATTTGGAAAAGGACGGGATAAACCAAGGCGAAAAATTACTGGAGCGGAAAGAAGCAAGCGATACAGAGAATCACTTAAAAATAAAGCGGTCCCGTGTTCTATTGCTCAAATGACCGAGTACCAGTTTTATCAATAATTAAAGCCATTTTTCTGGCTTTTTCATTCTGAGCTGGAATGCTTATATGAACCCAAGAATTAAATTCTCTGATAACTTGATCGTATTCCAGCCCTGAAGCAATAATATTCCGCACAATTTGATCCGGCGTTAATCCAGAAATACGAATGTCAGCCGCTTGGCCTTTACAATGCTGGCTATTTTTTTGACCGCCAATAGCCTTATTTACTTCTTGCGAACGAAAAGCCGAATTTATATGAATTGGACGATCAAACACTGTTCGCACTTTTTCAAGAAATCCGGCTAATCGTTTCATTTCACCTAAAATTTCATCACTTGGCTGATTGCTCAAGTTATTACGATCCGCATATTCGCTAACCGTCATTTCTTCTAAAGTAAAATTTTTGCTTAGATTCATTTTTTTTCAGCAAGAAAGAATGCGGCAGCAGCAGCAAGACCAGCACCAGCTTGCACGATAACATCAGCGGAGCCAGTAGGAAGTCCAATCATAGGGCCAAAAATGTTAAACAATACGGCAATGCCAGCCCATGATGAAGGCTCTTTAAAACGCTGTACAAAATTAGTCATAATCAATCCTTATTTGTCTGCTTTTGCATCGAGCTTGTCAAAAATCTTAGACAAGATAATTTCCAGCTTATCAAATCTTGCTTCTATATCTACTTTGCGAACATAATTTGTCGGCAAATCAACTTCAATTTTTTTAATATCATTCTTTAATTCTTGGACGGATTCCCAAAGTTGCCGCGCAAACCAGCCTATAACCCCAAATAATGCGCCGCCGATTAGGTTGATTATATTCTGATCCATTTTGCAACCTTATTTAAAGAATTTGCCAACCATCCAGCATACTGCTGAATATCGAGTTCCGCTGATTATATCCTCTACTCCATGCGGCATAAATGACGGAAATACAATTACAGTTCCTTTTTGTTGCGGAGGATAGTATTTTTCTGCGCCATTTTGAATATAAAACTTACCGCCTTCAAAATCATCATTTAAAAACACCAAAACAGTTAATTTTCGGCATTCTTCATTTGGATTCATGAAAGTATCAACATGCGTTGTGTATCGTCCACCAGCCGGATATTTAAGAAACTCGGCTTGATTTGCATGTGTAATATCAAACTTCCAAGCCTGATTATTTGCATTCATTCCAGCCGCTGCTAAACGCCCACCAACATCTTTATAAACAGGAAGCATCACGCGTTCGACATTGCGAATTGATGTATCAATGCCGCCTGATCCTGATCCAATAGTAGGAGGCAATTTTTGCACAAACTCTTGTTCATAAGTTGCAATGATTTTGTTGCAAGCATCTTCAGTAAAAATATCAGTGTAAATCCATTGCTGGTAATCAATTTGCGTTTGCGGAATATTCAATGATTTACGCTTATCAAATTTCCATTCGGCGTTTGGGCCATCAGCATCAACATAATGCAAAAAAACCTGAGCTTGCCATTTGCCTTCAGTGTATTTTTCGCGCCAATGATTTACTTCCATGCCTCTATATAAAACAGCATCACCAACATTCATTTCAATTTTTTTTGATTTTGATTTATCAGCATTGCCCATATAAATGGGCCAAACATCACCATCAAAATTAAGCGTAATAGTTGCGCTTATTTCGCATGATTCTCGGTCAGTGTGATTTTTTAATTCATCATTTGGCGCATATAGCCGAGCATAAGAATATGTCGGGTAAAGTCGTTTGCCAGATGCTTTTTCAAAAGCTGGCAGCAAATCTACAAGCAATTTATCAAATACAGCCGCGCCATGAATTGCCTCAGACAATGGGCATTGAATATCTTGCGATGTTGCTTTTTGATTGACTAGTTTTTTTAATTCTTCAGTCAATGCTTGGCAAGAATCAAGATGCAAAAAACCATCAAGATGCACATATTTTTTTTGCTCAAATATTGTTTTAAATTTTATCTTGTCGCACATATCTTATCCTTTGTTATTCAAGCGGCATACATTGAAAATTAAAATAAAACCATTCATTAGCCAAACATTCATCAAGGCAATCAGTCCAAAATAATGGATCGGCAACTTCAAATGTTTGATCTTCAGGCTCAACTTGAGCAATTCTTTGCCCAATGTTGCCGCTTGAATTTGTAACTTTTTCTTGTGGTGAAATTAGAGCTTTTTTCATCAATAAAATTCCTCAACAATAACAATTCCCGCTGTTCCAGAGCCACCTGTTACATTTAATGCACCACCGCTACCGCCAGCACCAAAATTTGTTCCTGCTGATCCTGCCCCAGATTTTGCCTTGCCACCAATGCCAAGTAATGAACTTCCTCCACCATTTGTTTGTTGTCCGGGGCTCCAACTGCCGCCAGTTTGACCAGATAAATTAATTGTTCCTAATGTTCCAATTCCGCCAGCACCACCCGCACTTGCTGGTGCTGCTGCTGCTGACGTGCCACCTGTTGCACTTGCAAATGTACTAAATGAAGAAGTGCCAGCAAGTGCGCCAACAGTTACTGCAACAGGCCCCGGAATTGAAGGAGCGGGAATATATCTAATTGATGCACCACCACCACCACCACCACCAGCACCAAGACCAACAATAGGGCCGGATGGGGCAATTCCAGCGCCACCATTGCCGCCACCACCTTGAACGGTAACTTTAATGGCTTTTAAACCTGTTGGCTTTGTCCATGTTGCCGGGCTTGTATAAGAATTTAAAATATAATTGCCGCCTGTTGCTACTGATGCAGCCGTTGCAACCCATCCAGTAGGCGATGCAGCAAGAATGGTTCCGGCAGTAGTGCCGCCAATTTCAACCATTGCTGAAGCGCCATTGCCAGCAAGAATAGCACCTGCTGTAACCGTTGCTTTACCAGTGCCGCCATTAGCAACGCCGGTTTGATTAAATAAAGCTGAAGCAGCATTAAGCTGTCCACTTGAATTAACAAAATTACCGAGTTGCGATAAATTAAATGCTTGTGTGATTTTAGGTTCCCCGCTTTCTTAAAAAATCAGATTCCCAAAAAAATTGATAATTTTGATGAATCCCTGCAAAAGTTGATTTGCAAATTTTATCTCTACTTGCACATCTATATACTTGTCTTGCTGAAAATTTTTTATAATTTTCTATTGATTTTCTACCATTAAATTTTAATATTGTATTGTCTTTTAATGATACGGCAATAATTGGTTCTCTTGATGGCTTACCAAGTCCAAATGAATTACCTGTCATAAATTTAGATTGTGAAATTTTAAAAGATTCAGGCTGCTTACTTCCAAGCCTTCCATCACCACCATTTGTTAAATTACATAATTTAAAACCTATTTTTTTACAATATTGTATATAAATTATTTCAATAATTTTAGCTTGAACGCTAGATAAATTTAATTGCAAAATAAAAACACTATAATTTGTTTTTTTGACTATTTTATTCCACCAAGAATTTCTACCAAGATTACTATATGCTCGTTTAATACTTCCCATCCCAATATAAAAAACTGAATTATTATCATTTCTTATATGTAAATAAACAACTTTATTCATTGGTTCCTGCGTCATGCTGCGCCCGTCCTTGAATAAGTTTGCTGACTCAAAACAGTAGTGTTATTGAGCGGAGTTGTCACTAATGTATATGAGCCAGTTGCCACTGAGTAATCTGAAGTTTCAACATATAAACAGCCATTACCATAAACTTCAAACGCTGCCGAATCATAAGAATAATTGTAAACAGTTTGACCATTTACTGTAAATGTAGAAACCAAAGCAGGCGAACCATTGGGAACGCCAAAATTGTTTGTGGCAAATTGAATAATATCAAAATTTCCTGTTGCCGTTGATGGGAAATTGCTTACTGTATTTCCTACTAAATCATAGTCTTGGTCATTAACAATTGTGCCATTTAAAAACAACAATTCAGCACCGGATAAAAATTGAAAAGTTGTTGGCGTATAACTTGATGCTGCTGTTAATGTGGCATTCCATCGGCTAAATGATGGATATACAGAGCCAAGCGCACGATAACGATATAACTGCTGCCCTGCCGTAGCTATAAATATTCCTGTAAATACAATTTGTTTCGTCACATAATTTATTGATGAAACAGTATATTGAGTTGGCAATCCAGAATTACTAAAAGTAATTTTATCGCCAACATTAATTAACTGGCTTGGCAAATTTGTAAATGTGCAAGTTGTTGTGCCTGTCCCACTTGAATATATTAATCCAAGATTTTCATAATATACTGAAGTGCTTACTGACCGAAAAGAAATAATTGAAACAACATCGCCAGCCGCGCAAGCAACTGCAAATGTTACTGTTGTTGCAGTTTCAGTATAATCAGTACCCGGATAATAAAGAGTGCCATTTTTAAAAACTAAATCTTGACCAGTAATAAAGCCAGCCGCTCGAGCTGTTGGCGTAAATATTGTTTGTCCTGCTGTGGCAACAGCATCATAATTTGTATAATAAAAACCATCAGGAGGAATTAATCCAACAACTCGGCCATAAATATCAATAGTTAATTGAGAAACTGAGCTTGTATAAGTTGGCGATCCACCAAAATCAAGAAATTGCGCTAGCTGTCCGACTAATGTGCCATCTGGATTATTGGCAATAGATAATTGACCGCCGCCTGTTGATGTTGTACCAGTTCGCGTTAATTGACCAGTGCGAATATCAAGATCAATATAATTTGTTCCATCAGGCAATGCAGACCAAAGCGAATTATCAAAAACTGTTGTCGGCACATAAGCAGCAGTTCCAGAAGCATAGCCAGCCGGAGCTGTTCCAAAACTAAATTTGCGACCAGTTCTATTAATAAAACAAAGTTTATTTGCTGTGCCAAATGTTGGTTGTGCTAAATACCAAGTGTAATTTGATGCAACTCCACTATAAGTTGAAGATGCTGAATTATAAAGACCGTAATAATTTTTCCCAATTGGCGATGCGGAAATATTTGTACCAACTAAATCATCGCCGTAAGCAACAACTAAATATTGCAAATCATAAGTAAAAGTTGTTGGCCGCCATTGCAGCAATCCTGATGCCGGTGAATAATCACTTGAGCCAAGATTATTAACCATGCGAGTAAAAAAATACCAGTTGCCCGAAGGAATATCAGATAAAGTAATTAATGTGGTAGAACTTGGCGTATAAGGATTGCCTTCAGCTTGAATTGCAGTTGTACCAGCAAAATAACGCTGTGTGCTGGTTGGCGCAGCATAAGCCGAATACCATAATTCTGCATATTGCGTGATTCCATTCGGCGCAATATAAACTGTTGCACTAAATGATGGATTAACTCCCGAAGGATTTAAGCCGCCGATTGTAGGCGCAGTTAATGTCCCCCATGCCATCGGGTTACCGAAACCAGTATTTGGCGCAGGCGTAAATTCAGTTACATTTGCATCATCATAAACAAGCGGATTATATTCTTGCAAAGTTAATGAGGCAGTAATTGTTCCAGTATCATCAAAATTTTCAATTACTTTTGAAATTCTAAATAGCTTTGCAGTCCATCCATAATTTGCATTTGTTAAAGAAACAATATCACCAGCTTCTAATTGCAATCCTTCATAATCAATAACGCATTGCACTTGCAAATCTTCGCGGCAAGATTTCAAAAATCTATTTGCCAAAATTTGCGCCCGCACCGAACTATTAACCAGCGGCAAAGTAATAGATTGTTTATTTACCGGCTCATTAGGATAAAGCAAAGAAGGATCAATAATTGCAAGATCATAAATTGATGAATTAAAACTGTCTTGAGCTGTACTATCTGGAAACTTAACTTCGGCAACATTAAATGATGAAGCAATATCCAATGGCGTTACTTGAATTGGGCCAAGAATATTACTATCATTTAAAGCCATTGCAATAGAGTATGTTGTTGATTGAACAATAACACCCCAATTGCCAAGAATTTCATTATATTTAAGCAAGCAGTCACATGATGTTGCCATGTACTGTAAGTTTGTCATAATTGGTTGAGTTGGGTCAATTACGCCATCAAATCTAAATCTTGGTTGCGTAGTAATGCCGCCCGCATAACTTGTATAAGTAACATTTTGAGCAGAATAAACATTTAATGCTGTTAATGATGCCGCGTCAATATTTGAGCTTGCAATTGCCGCGCCATACCGAGTAGATTGCAAATAATCATTAATGCAATCACCGGGAGCATAACGCGAATTAGTAATCTGAAATTTAGTTTGCTGAATACCCGTCAAATTTGCTGTTTGCGAATATTTAATTTTAATAATCACAAAAGCGCAATTTGTCATTAGCTTTGTTGAATCCCACTGATAAGTGAGATTTGGATCAGCCATGATATTAGATGAATAAGCATAATAAGCTGTATTCGTTGGGTTTTGCGAACCATTACGATAAAAGTAAAACTCAAGTTTACCGGCAACAGTAGTGTCAGTAATATTTGTGGATTCATCAAGCAAGCCTGTAACTTTATAAAGTTGGCCGGGCGTTGTGCTAAATATTACTTTTTTGCCGCCCCAATATACATTTCCAAATGTATAGGTATCCGGCGATGATCCTGTATTTGTGTTTGTTACTTCAGCAAGTGCTAAACAATAATAAAGTGTTTGATTATCTGTCGTAATAGACAAATCAGTAATAATACCGCCAACATAAGCAGAACCATAAACAATAGGAATTTTATTGTCGCCAGCGGGAGGAATTTGAATTCTGCTACCCGGATTTCTTTGGTCGCCTAAAGTATTATTTTGGTTTGAATCTGGAGCAAATGCTTTTGATAAAATTGAAGATGCGACCATATTAATCGCAAAAGCAACAATTGAAGCAGTAATTTCAGTAAGCCCAAAATAAGCAGCAATAATTGATCCGGGCATAATTTATTTAATCCATGTTTCTTCTAATTTAAAAAAGCCAAATTTTTTATAATCCAAATCCGGCGAACTTACCATTTTACTGATTGCAAAAAATTTAATTCGATCTTCTTTTTTATATTCTTCGCATTGCTGAATATATGCTTTAAGCAAACGATAACCAGCAGTGCCGCCTCGATGCTCAACATCTACCCAATAGGCAATTTCACTAATTTGCATTGCTTCAGGGTTCCATACATTTGGATGTTGAGCGGCAATAATCATGCCGATAATTGATTCTTCTTTTTCTGCCAGCAATACAAAGCCAGCACTAGCAATAATATTACTTAATAATGTTTCAATATGTTCTTGATTATTTGATTCTTTAAGAAATTGTGTCGGAGCTTGCTCACGATAATTTTTTAACATTCTTACAATTTCAGAAATATCAAACTTATTTGCTTGTCTTATCATTTTTTATCCTATGAGTTTGGTGCTGCGCCTTTACCAAATTGGTAATTAATTGTTTGAATAAAATTCACGCGATTCATTGATGAATCTGTTGCGTTATAAAATGTCCATGAATTATTGTTCGTATATCGGCCAGCAACACGGTTTTGCAAAATCAATTGAATGCTTGATGCGCTTACCGTAATTGTACCAACATACGATCTAGCTTCTTCTACAAATTGCTCTGAAATAGCAAAACTGTTGATATATCCATTAAAGAATTGATACAAGCCACCAGAGCCGCCAGTTGTCAGCAATACGCCATTTGCATCAAAGAAGCCATGCCACATTTCAATCTGTGCGCCTTTTAATTGTGCGCCCAAAACCACAGCCAGCAATGCAGTATCAATGCCGACCATTGTTACCGTTGTTTCATTTGCCGTTGATTTAATATCTCGCTGTGCCGAGCCAACTTTAACTAAGCTGCCAAGCCCGGTAAATGGATTTGCATCTACGGCAGAAACGGTAATTGCTGTTGGCGTAGTAGCAAAACGATAAACAGCCGAGCCGGTCGTAATTCTTACAAAATCTGCATACCGAATAATGTTTGTATTTTGTACTGGAGGAATATTATTCACAAGACAACCTCGTATGCGCCAAATGCACCATCCCATGAAATGAATGAATCGTTAGTCATAGGAACCAAAGTGTAAGCAGGGTAATCACGCAAAATAACAGGAAAAGTGATTCCGACATAAGTATTCCCGCCGAGTGCCGTAGTTGTTCCGTACTGACCTATCACGGCCCCGATTGACGTTGATACAGTAGTAAGTACCGTTCTATGCACCGGAACGCTTACAGTGGTTCCTGCGCCTCTTTGAACGTCTGCCGTTGCAATATATGAATATCGGTCAACTTGAATAAAATCACCAGCGCGAACAATATAAGCAGCAGATGAAATGGAAGGCAAAGTACCCAAAACAATAGTTTTATTTGCCGTTGCCGATGTAACCGTTACAGAGTTAATCTGCACCGAAGTCATATCGCCTTGATAAGCAATATAATTTACCCATCCGGTAGAGCCAAAATTTAAGTATTGCTCGGTAATTCTATCGGCAACTCGAAGCGCAGAAAGTACAGCCCTATTTTTTGAATAAAGCAAATAATTCATCGGCTTTATTGAAAATTGAAAAGGTTGCACTGTCAAAATTTCCGATGTGCTAATGCGAAGATTCCGCGACAGCATTTGACCGGCGAATTTGTGATCCATGATATTCACGGATTCGGCAACTGACAAAATAGTTTGCAATGACATAAATTACCTTGACACTGGAATTCCGCGATTTGCGCTCTGATAAGAAGCCCAAATTGTAGATTTGTTTTTAGCTAAAAATTGAATGCCGCTTTGCGTATCAATTGCATTCATGCTGGCAATATATGGGCCATTAATTGTCATGCCATTGCTACTATTAGAAACTTGTGCTTGCCACGCACCGTTTGGAATAATTGTTCCGGGACGATTTGGAATCAATAATTCTGGGCCATTTTCACCAACCAATGTCGGGCCATCAATGCTACCGCCAGTAGCTTTGCCCGGATATTGCATCCCAGAAAATCCTTCTAATGTACTTGATGCAGAGCCTAAATCACCAACATCAACAATACCCACCGCACTTTTTAAAAATCCAAAAAGCTGTGATGCTTGCATTTTCAATTGCAACATTATCATTTCTTTTAGCATCGAACCAACTAAATCACTAAATGCAAGTTTGCCTGTTCTTGCAAATTGCGTTATAGCATCTTCCATTGTGTTCATTGCAATGCCAAATGATTTTTCACCTACATTAAAACTTTTTTCAGATTCGTAAGTGTAATCGTTATATGCTTTTTTCCAACCTTCGACAAAACTATATTGCCGCTCAACAGAATTTTCAAAATTCTTTCTTTCTGCTGCGTTTACATCTCTTGTTGCGGCAAGTTGCAATGAAGTTAATTCATCAATATTTTTAATTTTTTGCTGATATAACTTTTCTGCAAATGGTTTATCTTCTGATGAAGCTTTTTCAAAATCACGCAATGCAGCAATTTTTGCCGCGCTTGCTTCATTTTCAATTTTAATTAATTTTTGCGCCTGCTCAATATCCATTTTTCTGGAATTATATTGATCGACAGTAATTTTATATTTGTCAGCTTCTAGTTGTAGCAAATCTTCATTTAAATAAACTTCTTGAAAATATGCGCCAATTTTTTCTTGCTGAATTTCTTCGCCATATTTCAATTCTGCATTAAATTTAGCTTTACGCTCCAATAATTTTTTTAATTCTTCGGCAGCTTTTTTTGCGGCAGCTTTTTCTTTTTCGCTTGCTTCTTTATATGCGCCTTTTGAAGCAGGTTTTGCAATAGGCTCAACTGCCTGTTTTCCTTTTCCTTGATGCTCTGTTGTTGCTCCTTCTTCGCCGGGCATCCCGCCCATTGCTGCCCCCCAATCAATACTTGCATCACCGCCTTCTTTAATTGAATTCCATGTTTTAAATAAATCAGCAGCAGAATTAACAACAGCAGCAAAAGGAGCAACCATCAATTGAATAATATGCCCAATTGACTTCATGGATTTTTCAATGTTATCCCATGCTCTAGCATTTTCATTGATTGCGGCAACTAATGCAGGGTCAGAAAAATTTTTATATTGATCTACAAAGCCGCCCCAATCTACGCCTTTAGCAGCTTTTCCAAGCAAATCCTGAGCAAGAGCTGTGCGTTTTGTTTCATCTTCTACTTTTGCCAATTCAGTAGCGACACGCTTAAACATTTCATCAAGATTTAACTTGTCAACGTCTGCGCCTGAAATTCCAAGTTTAGTAAATGAAAGCCGCAAAGTATCACTGCCATTGCGAGCATCTTCTTGAACGCTGGCAAGTTTTGCAAATAAAGTTGTGACGTTATCAGCTTGCCCGCCCGCCGCCTGCAATGCGCCTTGAGTTGCAATTAATGATGTAACAGTAAGATTAAATGCCGCTGCTGTGTCTGATATTTCATCGGCTTTTGAAAATGCTTGACCAATTAAATAACCAAGCCCGGCCATTCCCATTGCCGCCCGGCCAGCCATTGCCATCATGTCTTGAGTCGCTTTTTCAGCAAGACGAATTTGTTTGCGCTGGTTATATTCAAATTCTTTTGTTTTCTTGGTGGCATCATCAATGCCTTTTATAAATTCCGAAGAATTTAAACCAAGAACTACACCTAAACGCGCAATTAAACTCATGATGAACCCGATCCATTTGTTGCTTTATATTTTTCTAAAGCAATTGATATTTCTTTACCCAACTGTTCTGAAACTGCTTTGTAATTTTTTTCTAATGCTGGCCGCAAATAGGGCTTTGCTGGCATTTTAACTGTGCCGAGTTCTCGTTGTATAGCTAATGCAGAGCGTTTGCTTAAACCGCGAACATCAACATTTTTATTGTGGTTTTTTGTTCCAAATTCAACAGCAATTGCACGAGCGTCTGAAACATCACCAATGTTTCTAATGCCGCTTTTACTTGTTTTTGATTCAACATATTTTTTAACAAGTTTGGCCGAAACAGTAGCAATGACAATATCGCCTTCTTTTACATATTGCGATCTTAAATCTTTGCCTTTGACTGGCCTTGCACTTACTGTAAGCGTTTTTTTAAGTTGCCCGGTATCTAAACCATGTCCGGGAACAAGATTGTTTTTTGCTGCTTGCAAAACAATTTGCATTGCTTTTTTTGCGGCAGGAACCAACACATTTTTTCGCGCATCTTGCACAGCAAAATCTTTATTCATTTGCCCAAGCAAATATTGGAATTCAGAAAAGCCAACAAATTTAGCCATTGTTAAAAACCTCATTTGCTCCGGGCATCATTTGAATAAATGAAAGCAGATTTTTATTAACTGCTTCTTTCTTTTGTTCTTCAGTTTGCGGAGTGTAAATGTAATCGTAAGTTTGCCCAATAATATTTTCTAATTTATATGCAGATTGATCTTTGCCGCGAATGTAATTAAAAACGCCCGTTGTTAAACTGCCGATTGTCGTTAATATTTGTTTGTTGCCGATCAATCCATCATTTAAAGCAATCATTACCAATCGAAAATCATCTTCGCTCACTGCGTCCGGGTTGCCACCATGCGCGATCATGTATGCGCGAGCCTGCAAACGCAATGAGCCAATTAGTTTTTTCTTGCTTCCTCATATCCGGGAGAGATTACTTCAGTAATTTTTTTGGATAATTCAATTTGAATTGAAAAAGGAAATTCATTTTCAATTTCTTCGTAAGTTAAATTTTCCATGTTTTCGCCATCCATTTCTGGAACAAGCAATTTAAACATTTCAAGAATTCTTGCATTTGTTTGCGCTGCCATTTTTGCCATTTCTTTCACGGATTTTCCGCTAATCAAAATATCATCTTCTTTAAATTCAATTGCCTCACCTTCAATTGATTCTTTTTTTTCAATTAATGGAGCAGAAAGTTTTTCATATTGAATTGAAATGTCGGCATTTTTTACCCGATCATTCATTTCATCCATTTCAGAAACAAGAGGAACGCGAACACGCAATTTTTGACCAGCAATTACAAATTCACGAACGCGAATTTTTTGACTGTTTACTTTTAATTTTTCCGACAATTTCATTTCATATCCTTTTTTATGATTTGTTTGTAAATTTGATCGTTTAATTCGCAAACGTATTGCACCACTTCAACCGGTGACATTACATCAGCATGTCTAGCAGCAATTTCATGGACTAAATTAATACCAGTAATTTTTTGTTCCGAAAATCCGAACCAATTTTTATTGCCAGTATTAACTTGTCCAATTAAAAAGCCGAGCAAGTCTTGAGAGCTTGAAATTTGTGTCATATCTTATTAAAAAAAATGCCCCTAAGGGCAAAAAGGGAATTAGTTGTTTGACCAACCGTATTGATTGCCACGCGGGTGAACGGTAAAAATACATTTTGCCTCTGCGCCGGGAGCGAAATCAATTTGGAATTGAGAAACGCGACCGTTAAAAGCATAAGCAACAGTATTTGTGACGTCAGCAGCAGCAACAACAAAAGTGCGATCAACAGTGCCAGAATAAGCATCAGCGCGAATCAGCAACAAAGCCGCGTCCGATGGGTTCCAAGGCGCAGTAATTGATAGCGATGTTGGAGCAGACTGCACCGGAATCTTATCGGATTGACGGGAGCCAGCAATAGAAAACGAAGCCACGCCATCATCTTGACCAAAGGCAGGAACAGCCTCTACATTAAGCTGAGTGCCTGATGCGCCTGTGCCATTTGCGGCAGTACCAACAATAGTTGCAACTGAAGCAGTCCAAACAGACAGATTTGCCGTTGTCAGTGGCGTAGGCGATGCGCCTGTTTGCATCCACATTGAAGCGGCAAAGCCGGGTAGAACTTTTGCTGGAATAGTCATGATTAATCCTTAAGCGTTATTTGACCAGCCGTATTGACCGCCACGGGGATGGATTGTAAACATTGCTTTTGCTTCTGCGCCCGGAGACGAATCAACATCAAACTGACTCACGCGACCGTTGAAGGCATAATAAACAATGCCAGTGCCATCAGTAGCAGAGATCACAAATGTGCGATCAATCGTGCCGCTATAAGCATCAGCGCGCATCAGCAAAAGATTAGTATCAGCAGGATTCCAAGGAGCCGTAATGCTTAATGAAGTTGGCGCAGATTGCACCGGAATTTTGTCAGATTGACGGGAGCCAGCAATACTAAATGATGCAACACCATCATCTTGTCCGAAAGCCGGGATTGCTTCAACATTAATCAAATTGCCATTTGTGGCAATAGCAGCGACTGATGCAACCAAAGATAATTGAGCAGTAGTCAAAGGCGTTGGCGATGAAGTAGGCTGACAATAAAGAGCCGCACTGAAACCGGGAAGAATCTTATTCGGGAGAGCCATTTTTATTCCTTAGAAAAAATTTATAAACTGTTTTATGCTGGAATATCAATTGTGCAATCCATAAAAATAGAATGCAATCCAATTTCGTTATCGTAAGTATTATAAAGCCAATTCACATCAGCTTTTGAAATATAAAAACCAGTTACACCGCCAAATTGCCCGCTATATCCATGAAGCTGCTGCAAAATAGTATTTGATAAATCAAAACCGTCAGCAAGATTAACAGTAAAAATGCTAATCTGAAAAATTGGTCGATCAATACTTTTGTTGCTTTGCGTTGTTCCAGTAAAAACTTCCTGATGAACATTTCGCAAATTCCAAGTTATAAATTTTGGCTGTGTTGCAAAATTTCGATTGAATGAAGCATAAACAGGTACAGGATCAACAATAGATATTAATTGCGCCTGTATTGCTTTTGCATATTCGCTCGGATTGTTTTGCGTTGCCATTTTATACCTTGGTCACTGGGTCATTGTGATAACAAAGAAAGGTAATTGTCATCCGATCATTTGCTTCAACTGCGCTTTCAATTCGCCAATCAAGATTTCGCCACTTAACAGCATAAGCATGTTGTGTATCAGCCATATCACGAGTATATGGCGTATAAGCAAAAGTGAAATAAATTAAATTTTGATAAATACGATATTTATCCGTAATCGTTAAATTTGTTTTTACTTCTTTTACTAATGGTCGAGATGCAAATTTTAATGTTTCAGTTGTTACAGTTTCGCCAAATGTCGAAGTGCTTTCACTTAAATTAAAAACTTGCACATCTTCATATCGAGCAATACCCATTACATCACCATAATCACATTACGAGCGGTTTATATGGGCGCAATAAAGTATCTACGCCAAATGGCAAATCAGTCAATTTTAATTCGGTAGTATTACTGCGATTATTATAAAGATGCGTATATAGCAGCAATCCAGCTTGCTTAATAACTGGATAATTTGCCAAATCACTTGCTGCCAAAGTGTAATTTACAATTACTGGAGAAGTCATTTGCGGATTAATGTTGCTTGGCAAATCAGAGCAAATAACTTTTGAGCCAGTTGCATCATAAAAATATGTTGATGACGAAACCGTAGTCAAAACTGGAATTGTTGAATCATCATAATATTTGACGGAATCAATTGTTACTCCGTTTTGGCTTATTTCCGGCAAATCCAAAGAAATAGGAGAACCATATAAAGCTGAAACACCATAATAAACACGGTAAGAAACCGGCGCAATTGGCATCCCCAAATAATCTTCAATCGCCATTCTGACAGCAACTTCTAAAGCAGAAAGATAAGTGTCTTGCGAAGTGTCAGAATAAAGATTGATCTGATTGCGAATTTCAGTAAGCGT
>Ga0070748_1000421_pt1 | contig 21262 bp, 16 predicted proteins | sample VirMetDEL_Nov_12_FD_77015 | JGI IMG/M metagenome (GOLD analysis project Ga0070748, IMG submission 77015) | Aqueous microbial communities from the Delaware River and Bay under freshwater to marine salinity gradient to study organic matter... | ecosystem: Environmental > Aquatic > Marine > Coastal... | reverse complement strand
GTTGCGACGTAAAATTTCGCCTGCCAGTGCTAGATACGCAATTGCACCTTTCGATTGGCGATCAAACGCTAAAACAGGCATACCAAAACTGGGCGCTTCCGCTAAGCGAACATTGCGTGGAATACAGGTGCGATAAAGTCGGTCGCCAAAATGCTGGCTCAATTGGGCCGATACATCGTTAGTCAGACTATTGCGCGGATCATACATGGTGCGCAGCAATCCTTCGATTTTTAATTGCGGGTTTAGCACTCGCTGAATTTGATTGATGGTGTTTACCAGCGCCGAGAGACCTTCAAGTGCATAATATTCACACTGCATGGCGATAATAACGCCATTGCACGCCACTAATGCATTGAGCGTGAGCATATTGAGCGAAGGCGGGCAGTCAATCAAAATAAAATCGTATTGATCGCGTACTTGCGCTAAAGCTTTTTCTAAACGACGCTCTTTGTTTTCAAGCGCGAGCATTTCTACTTCAGCAGCAGTGAGATCGCCATTTGCTGCCAGTACATGGTATTTACCTGTTTCCGACACCACTAAACAATCTTTAATGTTCGCGCGCTCCGTGAGCACATCGTAAATAGATTCTTCAATTTCATTTTTATTGACGCCACTGCCCATAGTGGCATTACCCTGTGGATCTAAATCCACCAGTAATACACGCTTTTTGGTGGCGACCAAAGACGCGGCCAGATTCACACAAGTTGTGGTTTTACCAACACCACCTTTCTGATTGGCAATTGCGTATATCTTGGTCAAGTGAAATCCTTCAACCAGTAACTGGTTTACAAATTATTGTTTGGACTTAAGTACTAGCAGATGACGTTCGCCCTCTGTAGCAGCTACAGCTAATTTAATCGTTTGTAATAATGTAATTTGTTCGGCAATAGGTATTAATTCATCTTGCGGGAAAATTCCTTTCATCGCCAAAAATACCCCATCACTATTTAGCAAATGTGCGCAACCTTGTGTCATGTCTTGCAAACTTGCAAAAGCACGACTAATCACTGCATCAAACTTTCTTTCTGGATTAAACTCTTCCACTCGGCGATTTTCTACAGTGACATTTGTTAACTGTAGTAACGTTTTAATATGAAACAAAAAACGCGTTTTTTTGCCATTGCTATCGAGCAATGTAAATTGTGTTTGAGGAAACATAATCGCTAATGGAATACCGGGTAATCCACCACCAGTACCCACATCAATCATAGAGCTATGCGCAAAATTACCTGATTGAATACAGGGTACAACACTCAAACTATCTAAAAGATGGCGCTCGACCATTAAACGAATTTCGCGCACAGCTGAAAGATTATAAGCTTTATTCCATTTTTCAAATTCACAAATGTATGTAAGTAGCATCTCTACCTGCATATTTGTTAGGCGCACACCCATTTCGGTAGCACCTACTTGTAAAATTTTTTCTAAATTATTTTTTAAGTCGGTCACACACTTCTCTTTTTCTACGATGTAAATAGCAATTTCATTAAGACGCTTGCAGAGTATCTGTTTCTGTTGACATGCGTTTTAAGATTCCATGCTTTTTTAAGTAAACTAATAATTGCGATATTGCAGCTGGTGTTACGCCGGAAATCCGTTGGGCGCGGGCTAGGGTTTCTGGCCGCGCAGCGGTCAATTTTTGTTTTACCTCATTGGATAGACCTTCGACCTTGGTAAAATCAAAATCAGAGGGTATTAAGGTATTTTCAAAGGTACGTAAACGATCAATCTCTTCCTGCTGGCGATCAATGTAACCAGAATATTTAGCGGCTATTTCAATTTGCTCTGCGACAAATTCATCACTGACACCTTCACCTTTTAACTTTGCTATATCGGCATAGCCCAATTCTGGACGCTTTAATAATTCAAACAAACTGTATTCATGGGTCAGTTTAGTTGCTAACACCGCTTCTATTTTTTCAGCTTCAACAGAACCGGCTTGAACCCAAGTTGATTTCAAACGCTGTTGTTCCTGCGTGATAGCTTCGCGTTTTTCACAAAATGCCTGCCATTGATTATCATCAATTAGCCCTAACTCACGACCTTTTTCTGTAAGACGCTGATCAGCATTATCTTCGCGCAACAACAAACGGTATTCAGCGCGACTGGTAAACATGCGGTAGGGCTCTTTGGTGCCAAGACTAATTAAATCATCTACTAAAACCCCTAGATAAGCTTGATCACGACTTGGACACCACGCTTCCTTTTCTTGCGCGCGCAGCGCAGCATTAATACCCGCTAATAATCCTTGCGCTCCAGCTTCTTCATAGCCAGTAGTACCATTAATTTGACCGGCAAAAAATAAGCCGCCAATAACTCTGGTTTCCAAACTGTGTTTTAAATCCTGTGGATTAAAGTAATCGTATTCAATGGCATAACCTGGACGCAAAATATGAGCGTTTTCAAACCCTTTCATCGAACGCACTATTTCCAGTTGCACATCAAAGGGCAAACTGGTGGAAATTCCATTGGGGTAAAGTTCATGGGTAGTTAGGCCTTCAGGTTCAATAAATACCTGATGTGAATCTTTATCCGCGAAGCGGTGAATTTTATCTTCGATACTGGGGCAATAACGCGGGCCTATACCTTCGATCACCCCTGAATACATAGGAGAGCGATCAAGATTGCGACGAATAATATCGTGAGTTTTTTCATTGGTATGCGTCATGTAGCAACAAATCTGACGCGGGTGCATGGCGCGATTACCGCGCACTGACATCACCGGCAACGGTGTATCACCCCACTGCTCTTCCAAACCTACAAAATTTACGGTGCGCGCATCAATACGCGGTGGTGTTCCGGTTTTTAAACGATCAACTCGCAGTGGCAATTCCCGCAAGCGATGAGAAAGCGCAATCGACGGAGGATCCCCTGCACGCCCGCCCGAGTAATTTTGCATACCGATATGAATCAAGCCACCAAGAAAAGTACCCGCGGTTAGCACTACCTGATTGGCGATAAATTTCAGGCCCATTTGGGTGATGACCCCACGAATCTCACCATTCTCAACAATCACATCATCGGCTGCCTGTTGAAAAATCCACAAATTAGCTTGGTTTTCTAAGGTTTCACGAATAGCAGCTTTGTAGAGAATACGATCCGCCTGAGCGCGAGTAGCCCGCACTGCTGGCCCTTTACGAGCATTGAGCACGCGAAATTGAATACCACCTTTGTCGGTAGCCAGCGCCATAGCACCACCTAGAGCATCAATTTCTTTTACGAGGTGACTTTTACCAATACCGCCAATAGCGGGATTGCAGGACATCTGCCCCAAAGTTTCAATGTTGTGGCTTAGCAAAAGAGTTTTACACCCCATACGCGCCGCTGCCAAACAGGCTTCAGTACCCGCATGGCCACCGCCAATCACAATCACATCAAAACGATCGGGGAAAATCATCAATCCACTACCTTGCAGCATGCTGCTTGTTACAACAGAGAATAATTTCGCTCAGAGGCACGAAGCTGCCAGTGAGTTTTAACAAAAGGGCACGCATTATAGAGCGAGTCGCGCATTTGCACAAAAGGTGTACAGGCCTTAATCAGATTATTTTGTAACCAAAATTTAAAATTGTTACATCAAAGGAATTTTATTTAATTAAATATATATAAAGTTAATTAAGTATTTAAAAGATGTAGTAATTAATGGTGCGCACTAAATCTGTGGATAAAGCAATAAATTATAATAAAAACATAATGTTATAGGTAGGATAAGCCATTGGAAATGATGCGCTTAAGCTAGTAGTAAGCTGCGTTAAAGCTGGTTATAAAAGGTCGACTTATACACTTAACAGAAAAAAAGAGACTTATCCCCAATTTGACTGCCAGCTTTTACGGCTTACACCCACAGATTTGCCCACAGCAGATAATGAGTTAATAAAAATCTTTGTAAAAACAGGTATTTATCGTTCGTTTCTCGAAATTTTTGTGGATAACCTGTGTAACTGTGTGGAAAACCCTGTAAGCAACTGGGTATAAAGCTATCAGTTAGGGGAGGCTTGGTGAATTAATAGGCACTTATTGTTGAGGATTAAAGACAAATTATTATTTTTAAAATAATTGAAAATAATTTAAAAATAGATAATTTGAGGGTTTTATGAGCTAATTCTGTGTGTTTAACCTACGTTTTTACTTTCTGTTTCGCATGATTCAACAAAACTTTCCTCTTCAAGCCATTGATTTGGATCTTGTTGGGCATCTAACCAATGCAGTAAAAGCGTCCAATCTTGACGGTCGCGGGCATGGGTTTGTTGTTCGTAATCGCTAATTCCACGCCCGTCGCCATAGGCGCGCACGTAGTATTGGGTATCTCGTAGGGTCGTCGGGAAAGGAATATTTAAACTCAGAAGAAATTTCTGTAGGCGTACCCAAGCATTAGTTTGTTGTTTAACACGATTCGCCACTACGGCTATAGGTCGACGCTGTCGACGCATCGTTTGGGTTAATAACAACTCACCAATAAAACGCGCACTGGCGCGTATATCGATATCTGAAGGTAGTACGGGCACTATGATGAGGTCGTGGTGTTGGATGATGTCGTTGAGTGCCGTATCTGAAAGTCCGGGGGCAGCATCTGTGATAAGCCAACGGGTAGACTTTGGGGCGCGCCACTGAAAACTTCGAGTTACGCGACTTTTTTCGTCTATTTTGACGCCAAATACAGGGGCAAGCTCTGCTTTTCTCAATTTAGTCCAGTGGCTAGCAGAGCCTTGGGGATCAGCATCTACCAGTACTGTGGTTTCTCCGCGCTGTGCTAACCAAGCCGCGAGATTGGTACTTACCGTCGTTTTACCTGAGCCGCCCTTGCCGTTAATAACCAGAATGCGACAGGCCTTTAACAATTGTATTGCGACAAGAGGGTCGCCAGTGGTTTTTAAATAAGAGGAAAAGTGTTGCATAAGTGCGCCTATGCTGTTTACTAAGTGAACAGTATAGACACAAAACGTTATGAAATATGTGGAGTGGATTAACAGCTAGCTATATGAAGTAAATAATAAGATTATTTACCGATGCAAAAGCTGCTGAAAATTCGCCCTAAAAGATCATCTGGTGTGAAGTCACCGGTTATTTCTCCCAGTGAATTTTGGCAATGACGCAGATCTTCGGCAAGTAACTCACCAGCGGCATAACCTTGAAGTTGTGCTTTTCCAGAGGCTAAAAAAGCGTCGGCACGTTCAAGTGCATCGAGATGACGACGACGTGCTGTAAAACCCCCTTCTCCTGTTTCGCTAAAACCTATGATGTCCTTTAAGTGTTGTTTAAGCGCGTCTATTCCAAGGCCGGTTGAGGCACTAATACCTATATATATAAGGCTGTCATCTTGTTGATAAAGGCCTGCAACTTCACCCGTTAAATCAATTTTGTTACGAACTAGGGTAATTTTGGTGGGATCTTCTAGCTTTGAGACAAATTCTGGCCATATTTTTTCAGCTGATAGTTCTTGATTGCTGCGGCTGTCAACTAAAAGTAAAACACGATCAGCTTGTTGAATTTCCTGCCAAGCGCGCTGAATACCTATTTGTTCCACTTCATCTGGACTCTCGCGTAAACCGGCGGTATCGATAATATGCAGGGGCATACCGTCTATATGGATATGTTCGCGCAACACATCCCGTGTCGTACCTTCAATACTGGTAACTATGGCGGAATCTCGCCCACTGAGGGCATTAAGTAGGCTCGATTTGCCGGCATTGGGGCGGCCAGCAATAACAACGCGCATTCCATCCCGTACCAATACACCTTGTCGCGCTTCTTTAAATACCTGTTGTAGTTTTTGTTCTATAGCGGCGAGATCGCGTGCGACCTTGCCATCACTTAGAAAATCAATTTCTTCTTCAGGGAAGTCGATGGAAGCTTCTACGTAGATACGCAGATGAATTAGGGCTTCAACCAGTTCATTAATTCTGTTGGAAAATGCGCCCTGTAGCGAGTGAAGAGCATTGCGCGCTGCTTGTTCACTGGTAGCGTCGATAAGATCGGCTATAGCTTCTGCTTGGGCGAGATCGAGCTTGTCATTGAGAAAGGCGCGCTCGGAAAATTCTCCTGGACGCGCAAGGCGCACACCTAATTGGGTAATTTCGCGCAGTAATAAATCGAGAATAACGGGGCCGCCATGTCCTTGTAGTTCAAGAACATCTTCTCCAGTAAATGAGTTAGGGCCAGGGAAGAATAGGGCTATACCTTGGTCCAAGACTGTGCCATCAGCAGCGCAAAAATTGCCGTAATGTGCATAGCGAGGTTGGAGTTTAAAGGGGAGTAGTTGTTCGGCAATCTGTTTAGCCTTGGGGCCGGAGATGCGAACTATACCGACACCACCGCGGCCGGTGGCGGTGGCTAGGGCGGCTATGGTGTCGGTAGTTATCATGATCTATCAGGCTTTGTCGTCGTTTTCGATTTGTTTGGTAATCACATATTGCTGTGCAATAGATAGGGTGTTGTTCGTTACCCAGTAAAGTACCAAACCAGCAGGGAACCAGAGGAACATAAAGGTGAACACCAGCGGTAACATTTGCATGACTTTGGCTTGCATTGGATCAGTAGGTTGTGGGTTAAGTTTTTGCATGAAAAACATACTGATGCCATAGATGACCGGTAATACAAAATAGGGATCAAGTACGGAGAGATCATTAATCCACAATATAAATGGAGCGTGGCGCAGTTCTACAGATTCCATGAGAACCCAGTAGAGTGCCAAAAATACTGGCATTTGAATCAATAGCGGTAGGCAGCCACCGAAGGGGTTTACCTTTTCGGTCTTGTAGAGTTTCATCATTTCTTGCGACATTTTTTGTCTATCATCGCCGAAACGCTCTTTCATATCTGCCATTTTAGGTGCAAGTTTGCGCATTTTCGCCATAGATTTATAGCTAGTGGCAGAAAGTTTGAAGAAGACGGCTTTAACGATAATAGTTAAACCTATAATCGCAAAGCCCCAGTTTCCTACTACCCCGTGAATTAATTTCAGTAATGCAAATAAGGGCATAGCGACCCACCAGAGCCAGCCGTAATCCACGGTTAGGTCGAGGTAGGGGGATATTTTTTCTAAACTTTCAGTATCTTTAGGGCCCGCGTAAAAACTGGCTTTTACTGAACCTGATTCTCCTGCCGCTACTTGCAGGGTTTTGCTGGTAAAGCCTAATAGGTAGAGATCCTTGTCGCCTAGTTTGCGCAGATGATAAGAGTTCTCGGTATCGGCATTAGGAATCCAAGCGCTGATAAAATAGTGCTGCACCATGGCAACCCACCCACCTTGTTTGGTGAATTCAACATTCTTTTCTGCCAAATCACTGAAGGTTAATTTTTTATAGTTGTGCTCGTTGGTGGTAATGGCGGCGCCTAAGAAGGGATTCATTTGCAAGGCGCTGGATTTACTAAAGACTTGGCTATCGCGCTTAATCTGACCGTATAGCTGTGCCGACCAATTGCTCGAACTCTTGTTGTCCACAAGATATTCCACGTCGACTTTGTATTCACCACGGCTAAAACTGAAGCGTTTGGTAATAGTCACTTCACCTTGTTGTAGGCTTAGGTCCACTACAAGTTTATCTTCCCCTGGTCTAAGTTCGTATTGAGTTTGTGCACTGGCGAAGAAAGGACGACTACCGGCACTATCCGTGCCATTGGCACCAATTAATCCACTTTGAGCAATATAGGTATGACCATCGCGGTTATCTAGCAACACAAAAGGCACGTCTGGAGTGTCGAGTTGATCAAAATGCTTTGGCAGAGCGACTTTTACTATGTCGCCACCTAAGGGGTTAATACTGATATCCAAGCTATCGGTTTTTACACTGATTATCTCGGCGAGCGCTAAACCCGTATTGGAACTGGTGGGAATTGAACTTGGGCTAGGCGTAGCGCTGGGAATTTCAGTAGCGTTGGCGTCACTCGCGGTATTATTCACCGCAGAAGTACTTGTAGAACTGGCAACTGCGGGGGTTTGCAGTGCATGTTGTTCTTGAAAGTTATGCCAGCGAATTACCAACATGAGAAGCACGGCCAGTATTGCCGCTATTAACAGGTTTTTTTGCCAATCCATCTTATTTACTACCATCAGTAGAGTGTGAATGAGGGTGTGAACAACCACTGCGTTTATATTGCGGAACAGGATCTAAACCGCCTTGATGCCATGGGTGGCATTTTAAAAGGCGGCGCAGTGTTAGGTAAGATCCTATAAAAAATCCGTGACGAATAATGGCTTCTTCCGAGTAATGAGAGCAAGTCGGATAGAACCGGCATTGATTCCCAATCCAAGGGCTTAATACATAGCGATACAGGTGGATTAGTTTAATGGCTAACCACTGTAAGCCCTGATGTAGTGACCTAATCAGTTTTAGAAACATCAAGACTCACCTGATTTGGTTCAGTATCGACGGGCTTTGGTATCGCAAGGCGCAGTTGTCGGGCTTTTTTAAATAGTCGCTGCCACTGTTGCTCTAGTTGAGCGCTAAAACTGTTGTTTGCCAATAACTGATCTACACCTTTGCGCGAGAGCACAATAACATCCAAACCCTGGAAGGATGGTTGTTGTTTGCGAAAACTTTCGCGAATAAGACGTTTCATTCGATTGCGCTGTACAGCAAAACGCAGATGTTTTTTGGCAATAACTAATCCCAGACGTGGATTTGTCTGTTGATTAAAGCGGGCGAGTATTAAGAAATTTTGGTGGGAAGCGCGGACAGGAGCATTGTCAAAGACAGGTTGAAAATCAGCAGCACAGAGTAGGCGTAAGGATTTTCCAAAAGATTGGTTCAAGCTAGCAGACTGTTGAAATTCTATTTTGGCTGGCATAACTGCGCTAAAAATAGTCTAAGGACGCTTGTTATCGACGAGATACTGCTGAAAGTGCCAATAACAAATTTCAACAAGCTGCTAGTGAACCTGTGACCAGCAATTAAGCTTTGGTCAATTCTGCACGGCCTTTGGCGCGACGACGAGCCAAAACTAAACGACCGTTTTTGGTAGCCATACGAGCACGGAAACCGTGGTTACGAGCACGTTTAAGATTGCTTGGTTGGAATGTTCTTTTCATGAAACTAACCTGTTTTAAAACTGAATTGATCACACGGCGTGTGAAAAGAGGCGGGATTTTAATGAATACCGCGCTTTAAAGCAAACTATTTTGAGCAATTAAGCAGCAATCTTGCTGGTTTTTACTAATTCACATCTTTTACCTTTTTATCACCAGTTAATACATGTGTTGTCTACAGGTTTATCCACAGTATTGGTTAAAATATGATCTTATTAATTTCTAAATTTGTGCATAAAATTATCCTTGAAACATTAATAACTAATTGAATTTCAATACTTAATCGTTTTTAAATTAAATTTATTTCATTTTTTCTTGTGGATAACTAACAACCTGCAGAGTAGACTTAGCCCCTTGCAGCAAAACTCTTGCTGCTTTTTTGTTTGTCGCCTATTAATTGTTTTATTGTTCTTTTATACCTGTGTCGGGAGTTGGTGTTTTGCTGCAATCAGTATGGAAATTATGTGTGGCTAGTCTGCAGGATGAGTTGCCGTCACAGCAATTCAACACCTGGATTAGGCCATTACAAATTGATGAATCGACAGCAGCCAATGAGTTGCGCCTCTTGGCGCCCAACCGATTTATTTGTGACTGGGTAGCTGAAAAGTTTTTAAATCGCATTAATGAATTAGTCAGTCATTATCATCAAGGTCAGTTATTACAGGTTGCAGTGGGTGTAGCTCCAAAAACTTTGAATGCCATACAGCAGCCGAGTTTTGCTCGCAATAGCAGCCTTTCTACTAGTGTCGAGCAATCACCGCATAATTCAGGGTTTGGGCACAGCAATCATCATCACGTTGTAGCTAATGATTCTGTATCCAGCGAATCTGCGCAAATTTTGCCACTTAAATTTGGTGAACAAGGGCATGAAACAAAGATCCACAGTGCGTCTGATAATGACACTCAACCAGTTGTTTCACGTTTTATAGACACCCCTCAGTTAATGACGGACCCAGCCCCAGAGCCAGGTTCGCGCATTATTCAAAATGTTGAAATTGAAGGTGGGCTCAAACACAGCAACTATTTAAATTTAGGGTCTACCTTTGCAACCTTTGTTGAGGGTAAATCCAACCAGTTAGGATTAGCTGCTGCACGACAAGTGGCTGAAAACCCAGGTGGTGCTTATAACCCACTCTTTATTTATGGTGGAGTTGGTTTAGGTAAAACTCACTTGATGCAAGCTGTAGGCAACGCCATGGTGGCTAAAAATCCTAATGCTAAGGTCGTATATCTTCACTCTGAACGCTTTGTCGCGGATATGGTTAAAGCTTTACAATTAAACGCCATCAATGACTTTAAGCGCTACTACCGTTCTATGGATGCGCTTTTAATCGATGACATCCAATTTTTTGCGGGGAAAGAACGTTCTCAAGAAGAGTTTTTCCATACCTTCAACTCTCTGCTTGAGGGCGGCCGCCAAATTATTCTTACTTGTGATAGATTCCCTAAAGAAATTAATGGGTTAGAAGAACGCTTAAAATCGCGTTTTGGTTGGGGGCTCACAGTAGCGGTAGAGCCGCCAGAGCTGGAAACTCGTGTTGCAATTTTGATGAAGAAAGCAGAGCAGGTGAATATTGACCTGCCACATGATGCGGCGTTTTTTATTGCCCAGCGTATTCGCGCTAATGTACGCGATTTGGAAGGCGCACTGAAACGTGTTATCGCCAGTGCTAATTTTACTGGTCGCCCTATAGATGTAGACTTGGTACGCGAAGCCTTAAAAGATTTGTTGGCGCTACAAGATAAACAAGTTGGAATTGATAATATTCAACGTGTTGTGTGCGAGTATTACAAAATTAAGATGAATGATATGGTTTCTAAGCGACGCAGTCGTTCTGTCGCTCGGCCACGTCAGGTGGCTATGGCCTTGGCAAAAGAATTAACTAATCACAGCTTGCCTGAAATTGGTGAGGCTTTCGGTGGGCGCGACCATACAACGGTATTGCATGCTTGTCGCAAAATAAAAGAATTACAGGAAGAAACTGCGGATATTCGTGAGGACATGAAAAACTTGTTACGCTCCTTAACGACCTAGGTATTAAATCTTGTTAATCTTGCATGAAAATTAATTTTAAAAACTAACTATTACATCCTGGACGATAAGAGACCCTCACATGAAATTTGTCGTATCTCGCGAAGCGCTGCTCAAACCCTTACAACTGGTTGCTGGTGTAGTGGAGCGTCGTCAAACGCTGCCGGTCTTGTCCAATGTCCTTATTGTATTGAAGGAAGATCAATTATCTCTTACAGGTACAGATCTGGAAGTGGAAATTGTTGGTCGTCTGAGCCTTGAACAGCCGGGGCAATCTGGTGACATAACCGTCCCAGCCCGTAAACTGTTAGATATATGCAAATCGCTACCAGATGGCTCAAACATTGAGTTTATCCAAGAAGATGGACGCATAATTGTAAAGTCAGGACGCAGTCGTTTCACCTTATCTACTTTACCAGCGGGTGATTTCCCCAACGTGGAAGATGCGCCAGGTAATTTGCGTTTTAACTGTGCTCAGCAAGAAGTAAAGCGTTTAATCGAACGTACTGCTTTTGCCATGGCACAGCAAGATGTTCGCTATTACTTAAATGGTATGTTGTGGGAAGTACGCCAAGATCAGTTGCGTGTGGTTGCCACAGATGGTCACCGTATGGCGATGTGTACACGTGCAGTGTCGGTCCAAGTAGAGGATGTGGTTCAAGCAATTTTGCCACGTAAAGGTGTATTGGAATTATCTCGTTTATTGGATGACACTACAGCTCAGGTCGAAGTAGTGCTAAGTTCTAATCACATTCGCGTGACATCAGCTGACTATACTTTTACGTCAAAGTTGGTAGATGGTAAGTTTCCAGAATATGAGCGAGTATTACCTCGCGGTGGTAATAAGGTTGTTATTGGTTCGCGCTTGGAATTAAAACAAGCTTTTGCACGTACTGCCATTCTTTCCAATGAAAAATATCGTGGTGTTCGTTTATTGCTATCGGATGGTGCCTTAACCATAGTTGCAAATAACCCAGAGCAAGAAGAAGCAGAAGAGCAGGTAAGTGTTGATTACACTGGGGATTCTTTAGAAGTTGGTTTTAATGTTAGTTATCTCCAAGATGTCACTAACGTTATTAGCAATGAAAATATTAAAATCACCCTTTCTGATGCCAACTCCAGTGCGCTTCTAGAAGAGCCGGAAGATAGCGATTCTCTCTATGTTGTTATGCCAATGCGCCTCTGATGAGGCGTTTTGTTTTTGCTGACTCTTGTTTTCATAATCTACTCTTAATGATTTTGTTGGTCTTATGACCTTAAAGCGCCTCTCTATAAAAAACCTTCGCAATTTGAGTTTGGTCGATATAACACCCTGCGCGGGTGTAAATCTGTTTTATGGTGAAAATGGATCTGGAAAAACTAGCGTTCTAGAAGCGATTAATCTATTAGCCTTAGGAAGATCTTTTCGCAGCCATAAACACAAATCACTTATTACACATCAAGAAGAATCATTTACTGTATTTGGAAAAATACACACAGACGAAGGTGGCGATATTCCCTTAGGTATTAATCGTCAATTTAATGGTGAGGCTACCTTCAAAGCTAATGGACTTAAAGTTCCTTCAGCTGCCGTATTAGCCTCTTATCTTCCTGTTCAGGTTATAAATTCAGAAACATTTTTACTTCTTGAGGGTAGCCCGAAGGTTCGGCGACAGTTTATTGATTGGTTAGTGTTTCACGTGGAACCTCAATTCTTTCCCTTATGGAAAGATATACAGCGCTGTCTTAAACACCGCAACAGCCTTCTGCGGCATGATAGAATAGATCCCTTTGAATTAAGTACATGGGATCAAGAGTTAGTAGTTCTTACAGACAAAATTCACCATTTTCGTGATGTTTGTATTAGCCAATTTAAAGCGACTTTTTACGAACTGCTTAAGCAGTTCGAATCGCTCCAAGATATTAAAATTAGTTATTTACGGGGTTGGGACAAGGATAAGGAATATGCCGACATATTAACTGCCGGCTTTGAACGAGATAAGCGCCAAGGTTTTACTCAGGCAGGAAGTCATAGAGCGGATTTAAAAATAACGATTAATGGGCAGGATGCGGTGGAGATACTCTCCCGTGGGCAACAAAAGTTACTAGTTTGTGCATTAAAAATTGCTCAGGGATATGTGTTCTCTAGACTAACAGGTCGAAAGACAATATACCTTGTCGATGATCTTCCCTCTGAGCTTGATGAAAATAATCGAGATCTATTAGCGCATTGGTTAGATACCATGAATACCCAGGTATTTGTAACGGGTGTAGAAGCAGAGTCACTCGCGTCGACTTGGATAAAGCTAGATCATATTGAGATAAAAATGTTTCACGTGAAACATGGAGTGGTTTCAGAGGAGTGATAGACCTGCCTAAAAGGTGTAGTAAGGTCAATTAAACCTTCTTTTTGGAAATTTGGACGTTTTTAATATTGGAATTATAAGAGTTGGACGTGAATACACGGACAACAACCGAATAAAACTGGAGAAAACCTATGTCAGATGAAAAAACCTATGATGCTTCCAGTATCAGTGTACTAAAAGGATTGGATGCGGTACGTAAACGCCCAGGTATGTACATTGGCGATACTGATGATGGCTCTGGCTTACATCATATGGTGTTTGAGGTGGTAGATAACTCTATTGATGAAGCATTGGCAGGTTTTTGCACTGAAGTAAAAGTTGTGATTCATCCTGATGAAACTATCTCTGTCTCTGACAATGGTCGTGGTATTCCTACCGACATGCACGAAGAAGGTGTATCTGCAGCAGAAGTTATCATGACCGTACTTCATGCTGGCGGTAAGTTTAACGATAATACCTATAAAATATCCGGTGGATTACACGGTGTAGGTGTATCTGTAGTTAATGCTTTGTCCGAATACCTTAAATTGACAATTCGTCTTGGAGGTAAAATTCATGAGCAAATCTATAGGCACGGTGTACCAGACGAACCATTAAAAGTCGTTGGTGAGAGTGCTACTACGGGAACTGAGATACATTTCAAGCCATCTTCACAGACTTTCACCAATATTGAATTTCATTTTGAACTCCTGGCTAAGCGTTTACGCGAACTTTCTTTTTTGAATTCCGGTGTGCGAATTGTTTTAAAAGATGAGCGTAGCGGTAAAGAAGAGGTTTACCAGTATGAAGGCGGATTACGTGCGTTCGTAGATCACCTTAATAAAAACAAAACTACAATAAATAAGATGGTCCACTTTGTTTCGCTCGAGCGCGAAGATGGCATAGGTGTAGAAGTTGCCTTGCAATGGAATGATTCTTTTCAAGAAAACCTCCTTTGCTACACCAACAATATTCCCCAACGCGATGGTGGTACACACTTGGCGGGTTTCCGTGCAGCCCTAACGCGTGGCTTGAATAACTATATCGATAAAGAAGGTTTGGGTAAGGCAGCAAAAGTTGCGACAACAGGTGATGATGCCCGTGAAGGTCTAACTGCTATTGTTTCTGTGAAGGTACCAGACCCTAAATTTTCTAGCCAAACCAAGGATAAACTCGTTTCTTCTGAGGTAAAAACTGCTGTAGAGCAGGAGATGGGTGAGCATTTTGGTAACTATTTGTTAGAAAATCCGGGTGAAGCTAAATCCATTGTTGGAAAAATGATTGATGCAGCGCGCGCGCGCGAAGCAGCACGTAAAGCGCGTGAAATGACCCGCCGTAAGGGCGCCTTAGATATTGCTGGATTGCCGGGTAAATTGGCAGATTGCCAAGAAAAGGATCCAGCATTATCAGAAGTTTACCTTGTGGAGGGTGATTCTGCGGGTGGTTCGGCAAAGCAGGGGCGCGCGCGTAAAACCCAAGCAATTCTCCCACTCAAAGGTAAAATTTTAAACGTTGAAAAAGCGCGTTTTGACAAGATGCTATCGAGTGCTGAGGTAGGTACGCTTATCACCGCCTTAGGTTGTGGTATTGGTAAAGATGATTACAATCCAGAAAAACTTCGCTATCACAGCATCATAATCATGACGGATGCTGACGTGGATGGATCGCACATCCGCACCCTATTATTGACCTTCTTTTTCCGTCAAATGCGCGAGCTAATTGAGCGTGGTCACGTGTACATTGCCCAGCCACCACTCTATAAAATCAGTAAAGGTAAGCAAGAGCAGTACCTAAAAGATGAAGCAGCAATGACAGAGTTTTTGACGCAAGCTGCTTTAGAAGGTGCGAGTCTTCACGTCAATGAAAATGCCCCTGGTATTGGTGGTGAAGCCTTAGAGAAAGTGGTTCAACAATATCGCAAGGTGATGTCTACGATTGAGCGTCTCTCGCGTTTGTATCCAGATGTGGTCTTAGAAAAGCTTATCTACATGCCGGCTTTACGTGCTGAACACCTTGCAGATCAAGGCCATATTCAACAATGGTGTGATCAAATGTTAGCGCGCTTCAGTTTGGATAGCCGTGCAGGAAGTCAGCAGTACAAGATTGTGGTACGTGAAGATACTGAACGTCACCTTTTCTTGCCTGTTGTTGAAATTATCGCTCACGGTATTTCTACTTATTATCCCTTCAATCAAGATTTCTTCAGCTCAGGTGAATACGCAGCAATAGTTGCTTTAGGTGTGAATTTAGAAAGCCTGATTGAAGAGGGCGCCTTTATCCAACGTGGCGAGCGCAAGCAACCTATCAAAGGATTTGCGGAAGGTCTTGACTGGTTGATGAAAGAATCACGCAAAGGTTATAACATCCAGCGCTATAAGGGTTTGGGTGAAATGAACCCCGAGCAGCTTTGGGACACGACCATGAATCCTGAAACTCGCCGTATGTTACGCGTAACTATTCAAGATGCGATTGCTGCTGATCAAATATTTACAACATTGATGGGCGATCAGGTAGAGCCAAGACGTGAATTTATTGAAACCAATGCCTTGGCGGTTGCTAACTTAGATATATAATGTTTAGCGTATTTTGAATAGGTAAAACTGATTCAGTTAAAATCCATAACTCTATATTTATCAATAGGTTATGGATTTTTTAATGATGATAAAACGAATTAATTTTAATAAAAAGTGATTATAAAAACAGAACCTAATTCTGTAATAAATTATCAGTATCGAAAAATAAAAGTTAATAAATTTATGATTTTTTATCAACGATTGAAATAAAAATAAGGTATTAGCCAATTTGTTCAAACTGCTAGTCTATACTGCTTCAAGTAGGGTTATGAACAGACTCATATTTAGTTGAGTTAAAATGTTTAATTGAATTAAAGAGGAGATGGATTTAACCATGAGTGATAATAAAGTACCTAAAGTGCTACTGAGCCAACTCGAAGACGCGTTGGAAGAGCGCCAAAAAAAAGATAGGCGTAAGCAAAAAAAAGAACTTCCTGTTGACTTGCCCCTTGAGCGACGGAAAGAAGATAGACGAGCTGGTAAAAAATAAGGCTCGACCCGCAAAGGAGCTTCGGCTCCTTTTATTTTTTTAGGCAATAATTTAACACTATTTAGTTTAGTGGTAGTGCGGTCTTGTTAAGGGGTGACTTGAGCACAAAGGAAGAATGAACACCACTTACACCTTCAATGCGCGTTAGTTTGTGCAGTAAAAACTGTTGATAGGCATCCATATCTTTCACAATAACCTTAAGCAGATAGTCTGCTGATTGGCCAGTTATTAAGTGGCACTCTAGTACTTCTGGGTAGCTGTTTATTGTCGTTTCGAACACGTCAAACCTATCGGCCGTATGTTTATCCATACTGATTTGGATAAAGGCCATGAGCGTCAGCCCTAGTTTACGGGCATTTAAAAGTGCTACATAACCATCTATTAAGCCCGACTCTTCCAGCTGTCGCATGCGACGCAAGCAGGGTGATGGTGAAAGGCTGATTGAGTCTGCTAAGTCTTGATTTGATATGCGCGCATTCTCTTGTAAAGCGGCTAGTATCAAACGGTCATATTTATCCAATTCCATAGCGATAGTTCCTGTATTTCTTAATAATAATTGCTAATTTAGTTTCATATTAGCAATATTATAGCTCATTAGCGATATTCTCGAGAATATTAGCAATCGTCTGCCCGTGGTGACTTACTATAATGATTACAGCTGATAAGAATCCAGCCACAAGCTGTATTTGAGACTAGGCGTAATAGATTTTATTCATTTCCAAATTACCTCTAGAGCAACAAGCCCCATAAGGGCAATACATCGAATATCTTGCTCAGCCCTAATGAATTTGTTTAACCCCATGTTTGTCTGCGGAGATTACCCATGATTGCCAATCCATCCACTAAGTATCAGCGTTTTATCGGTATATCACTGCCCGATCGTCAATGGCCCAATAAGCATATTGAAAAGCCACCTATTTGGATGAGCACTGATCTGCGCGATGGCAATCAAGCGTTGATTGACCCTATGTCGGTAGCGACTAAGCTGCGCTTCTTTAAAGAGTTAGTTGCCATTGGGTTTAAAGAAATTGAAATTGGTTTTACCTCCGCATCAGAAACCGATTATGAATTTGCTCGTTTGTTGATTGAACAAAATCATATTCCTGATGATGTTACGATCGAAGTATTGGTACAGGCACGCTATGACCTGATCGAGCGTACTGTACAAAGCTTGCGTGGCGCTAAGCGGGCAATACTACACATGTATAATCCATTGGCGCCTGCGTTTCGAAAAATTGTTTATAACACCGATAAAGCGGGTGTTAAAAATATAGCGATTCAGGGCACTCAATGGTGTAAAGAATTAACAGCCCAAGCCACGGAGGTAGAGTGGACTTTTCAATATTCTCCAGAAGTATTTTCGAGCACAGAAATAGAGTTTGTTAAAGAAGTATCCGACGCGGTTTCAGATGTTTGGCAACCTACTCCTGAGCGCAAAATGATTCTAAATTTGCCTGCTACAGTTGAGATGAATACGCCCAATACCTATGCCGATCAAATTGAATGGATGCACCGCAATATTAATCGTCGCGACTCAATTATTATTAGCGTACATCCACATAATGATCGCGGCACAGCAGTAGCTGCAGCGGAACTAGCTGTGATGGCGGGTGCAGATCGTGTTGAAGGTTGTTTGTTTGGTAATGGCGAGCGCACAGGGAATGTAGATTTAGTAACCCTAGCATTGAATCTATATTCACAGGGTATTCACCCAGGCTTGGATTTCTCTGATATAGATCGAGTGCGTCAATTGGTTGAAGAGTGTAATCAACTACCGGTACATCCGCGTCACCCCTACGCTGGTGAATTAGTATTTACTGCATTTTCTGGTTCCCATCAGGATGCCATTAAAAAAGGCTTCGCAGTACAGAAAAAAAATGCACTTTGGGAAGTGCCTTATTTACCTATTGATCCTGCGGATTTAAATCGTAGCTACGATGCAGTGGTGCGGGTTAATTCGCAATCAGGTAAAGGTGGTGTAAGTTTCTTATTACAGCAAGAGGCAGGATTACAATTGCCACGTCGATTGCAAATCGAGTTTAGCGGTGTTGTCCAAAAAGTAAGTGACCTTACCAGTAAAGAAGTTAAGGGAAGTGATATTGCTAAATTGTTTGAGCAAGAATATTTAGCGATTAACTCTCCTATAGCATATCAATCGAGTAAGGTTTCTGAAGAAGATGAAACGCATCAAGTTGATATAGTTATACATGCACAGCATCAAAATAAAACTGTAGAAATTAGCGGTAGTGGCAACGGCCCTATAGATGCAGCGGCACATGCTATCAGCCAATTTACCGGTTGTGAGATCAGTGTGATTGACTATCATGAGCACGCTATAGGTGAAGGTTCAGACGTAGCTGCAGTGACTTATGTTGAAGTGAAAGTAAACAATGGTCGCCCCGTCTTTGGTGTTGGTAAGGATCGTAATATAATTACGTCTGCGATAAAAGCGTTAATTAATAGTGTGAATCGCAGTGGTCAACTGGTCTAATTAAGCGTATTTAACATCTTAAATGTTAATGGTTAAAAATTTCCTTACCTTTACGAGATAAGGTTCCAATTTAATTTTCCTGTTTGAAGTTTTTATCTATCAGGCTAAATTATTATGTTCTCTCAGCTGAATCTGTGAATAACGGGTTCGGCTTTTTTCGTCAATATTAACTCTATTCTTTTATCCATCTGATAGACCTTTTATATTCTTCGACAATCAATATCCCCTTTATACAATTATCTATGTTAAATTTGAAAAATTTTATAGGTATAAAGTAGTTTTAATAAATATGAGCACCTTAATCCCCAGTGCTTAATAAGGGTCTTTAGAAAAGCGATACTTTGGCCATTAAGCTCACTACCGCCAGACGGAATCAGATCGGAATATTACAATGGATAGTTTGCAAGAAATTTTACATGGCCTAAAGCAAAATAAATTGCGCACCGGGCTTACAGCCTTCGGCGTGTTTTGGGGTATTTTAATGTTGATACTACTCCTGGGCGCTGGCCGTGGAATGGAAAAGGCGGCACTAGAGGGTAGGTTCAACGATACAGCAGATTCTATGTGGATTGAACCTGGGCGCACTTCTATACCCTATAAAGGTTTCCCCACAGGCAGGCAAATCCAATTTACCGAAGACGATATGGTTGCGTTAAAACGGCAGCTTCCAGGTGTGCGTTATATTTCAAGTGAAAATCCCCTTGGTAATTTTGTCAATTCCGACATTCTCGTCACTAAAGATACTAAATCCGGTGTATTTCAGGTGCTGGGTGTAGCAGACCAATATTTTAACATCAAAGAAAAGGTACCCTTTAATGAAGGTCGCCGTTTAAATCTATTGGATAAAAATCAAAGTCGTAAAGTCGCGGTGATTGGTACACGCGTGCGGGATAGATTATTTTTGCCTGAGGTAGATCCTATAGGGGAAGACATTCAAGTTAATGGAATTGTTTTTCGTGTGGTGGGAATGTTTTACGACAAGGGAAATTTGGGGCGCATGTCAGAGCGTGTCTATGTACCTATTAGCGCTTTTAAGAAAACCTTTGGAGGAGGAGAGGGTGTTGATTTAATTACAGTGCGACCGAAAGTAGGGGTAGATGGAGTAGAGCTTGAGGAGCGCATTGTAAAAATTTTACGTGAGCGCCATAACATATCCCCGCGGGATGAGCGCGCTATCTACGTTATGAATTACGCGCGAGTTACCCGCGAAACCAAGGAGACGTTCAGTAACTTAAATCTTTTTATTTGGTTAGTTGGAATAGGAACTTTACTCGCTGGGATCGTCGGCGTCAGTAATATTATGATTATTACCGTACGCGAGCGCACTCGTGAAATAGGCATTCGCAAAGCGTTGGGCGCTAACCCCAGTAATATTATTTTAGGATTATTATTTGAGTCCGTACTTGTGACTGCTTTGGCCGGCTATGCAGGTTTAGTAGTAGGCGTAGCCATATTAGAAGCTGTTGCGGCACTGATAACGCGCTTCGATATAGATTTACCCTATTTTCAACAACCAGAAATTGATATGAGCGTAGCCTTGGGTGCCCTCTTAGTATTGGTTGTAGCCGGAGTTTTGGCTGGCCTAATGCCTGCACTACGCGCTGCGCGTATTATGCCTATTGAAGCCATGCGCGCGGAGTAAGGGAATGAATATAATCGATTGGGATAAATGGCAAGAAATTATTATCAGCTTAAAGAAACAAAAGTTGCGCACAGGCTTAACGGCTTTTGGTGTCTTTTGGGGAATTTTTATGCTGGTTATATTATTGGGCTTCGGCAAAGGCTATAGCGTAAAAGTCGATGCGCTTTTCGGTGAGCGGAAAAATGTAGTTTTTCTGTGGTCATCTAATAGCACTCAAATGGCTTACAAAGGTTTAGGCAAGGGCAGAAGTATTTTATTAAATGAAGATGATATTGCCTGGGCTAAACAACAGGTAGAGGGTATTAAATTAATAGAGGGGCAAAATTTCCTGCGTGGCCCACAGTATGTAACCCATGAAAAAGCCAATGGCTCCTTTACTGTTATGGGCACGCACAATGGCTGGGCAGCACTGCAAACTAACCGCGTAGTAGAGGGACGCTATGTGAATAGTTTGGATGAAAAGGAATTTCGCAAAGTAGCGGTTATAGGCACGCGTGTTAGGGATATTCTATTTAAAGGCCGTGGCAGTCCACTGGGGGAAAAAATAGTTATTCAGGGTGTAAGTTTTCAGATTGTAGGTGTATATGAGTCCACGGAACCGGACAGTGGTGATCCCTATCAAAGTATTAGTATCAATATTCCTAATGAAACTCTCCGCAAAACTTTTAATCAATTGGATCGCTTT
>Ga0070748_1000415_pt1 | contig 21333 bp, 25 predicted proteins | sample VirMetDEL_Nov_12_FD_77015 | JGI IMG/M metagenome (GOLD analysis project Ga0070748, IMG submission 77015) | Aqueous microbial communities from the Delaware River and Bay under freshwater to marine salinity gradient to study organic matter... | ecosystem: Environmental > Aquatic > Marine > Coastal... | reverse complement strand
GGATAAAACAACATTGGTATATAGTTATAATCAAGGGGCTTATGATAATTACGGAAATCAATATCCTGCAACTCTTATTCCACCAATTAACTATGCTGGTTTTGTAAGAAAAGAGAATAAATACAAGGCTAATCTTATTAATAATAGCCCGGCAACTGCAGGCGAAATTGTTTGGGGTGCTGCAATGACAGGTATTAAGGGTTATTTTGCAACAGTAACAGTATCAACAGATAGCGTAACAGATTACGGCGGCGAAAAAGAATTATTTGCAGTATCATCTGATTATGTTGAATCATCTTATTAAAATATGGAAATAATAATTGAAATTTTAGACAAATTTTTATTTGGGCATAATATACCAAATTTACAAAAAGGATTCGGTCCATTGGCTATTGCTGCAGTTGGTGCTGGGGTGCAATTAATAGGTGGTTTAATTGGAGCTAAAAGCGCTAAAAAACAAGCAAGAGAAGCTGAAAGAGAAAAAATTAGACTGGATAGAAAAATAACATCTTTAGAAAACACTAGACAGCCGATAAGCAATCCTTATTCTGATATAGCTAACGTTAGTGGTATTGCTACAGATTTAAGTGGATTAATATCTAACCCTTATGAAAATTTAGGTGTTGCAACACAGGCCGCTGCTATTCAAATTGAACAAGCGGATATTGCTTTAGCAAATACATTAGATACATTAAGAGCCACCGGTACAAGTGCTGGAGGAGCTACAGCATTAGCTCAGGCTGCATTGCAAAGCAAGCGTGGCGTATCTGCTTCTATTGAACAACAAGAAGCACAAAATGAAAAATTAAGAGCTCAAGGAGAATCTCAAATGCAACAAATGCAAATGTCAGAGCAACAAAGATTACAGGGCATTCAAATGAGTGAAGCACAAAGAGTGCAGCAAGCACAAGCTGCCGGTAAAGAATTTACATTTAGAGCAACTGAGGAAAGAGAATTACAACAATTAGATAGAACTCAAGCTCAGCAAGACCAGGCTAGGGCTCAAATAGCCCAATCACAGCAAAATAAAGCAGCGGCAGTATCTGGAGCACTAAGTGGTATTGGCAATATAGCCACTGCAGCAATAGGTATTGGCAATATAGCCCCTGCAGGAATAGGAATCGAAAAATTAAGTTAATGAGTTATAGAAATCCAAAAATAATAGTAGATACTTCTGGCGAAATAATTGGCCAAACATTAGCAGACTTAGGTAAAAGTGTTGCTATGGGGTTGCAAACTAAAATTTCTAAAGAAGAGCAATTAAGGAAAGATAGAAAAGCTGAAATTGCAGAGCAGCAAAAAATACATAATGGTATACAGAATAAGTATAACGAAAAAGCTTTTAATTTTAATGTAGGACTACCCAAAAATGTTCTTAATAATGAAATACGTCCTATTATAACAGAAACTTTAAACGCTGCTGCTGATGCCGAAATTGCTTTGCTTACTGAAACAGACCCAAAAAAAAGAGCTGAATTAAATAAAGTTGTGCAAGATGCTGATGAGTTTTTAGTGCGAACAAATGAATTTGTTACAGGACTTAGTGAAGACGGTGCTGAATATGGCCAATTAACAAATGCACAAATAGAAACAGAGTATAGCGTAAATGGCATGGGCAAGTTTGATAGAGCTAATAATGCTGGCTTTATGGGGTTTGCAAGTGGTAAAGCTTCTGGTAATTTTTCAATACAAAAGAATAAAGAAACAAACTCTTTAGATTTATTTTCTTTTGGTGAGCTTCCTGACGGAAGTAAATGGGATAAAAAATTAAATTCTTCTGAATATCTAGCTTCTAATGGAGAAATGATAGTAAAAATACCTAATGTTTCAAAAGAAATTATAGATGAAACTAAAAAAATGGTAACTGATGGAAAAAATAATTTTTTACCAAGCGTATTTTTAGAAGAAAGTTTTAAAAGAGTTCCTTTAGCTGTTAAAAATCAAAAAGGAGAAGTTGTAGGCAAAAAAACAGTAGAAGGTAAAATTAAAGAAGTTAATTTATCACAAATACAAAGACAAATAGTACCTGCTGTAAATTCAAATATTGATGCTTTTTTCGCTATGACTGCTACTCAGCAAGATAGAGTTTATCAAAATCAATTAAATGGCTCAGCTAATAATATTACTGACTTTTATAATACATACCAAACTGCAGATGCTCAAATTGAGCATTTAAAACCATTAATGGAAAAAATTGCTATAGATGGTATAATAGAAGGATTAGACTCTTATATAGATACAGATGGTAATACTGTATATTTCCAAGCTACCGAAAAACTTAAAGAAATAACTCCACCACCACCACCTCCACGCGAAAAACCTACTGCTGCTGATATAAAAGCTAAGCAAGCAGACGATCGGGCAACTGAATTAGTTAAAAAATTAGATGAAGAAGGCGTACAAGCTTTTATAAAATCTATCTCATCTAGTACTCAGTTTAAACAATTAGGCAACACGGTAACATTGCTAGACGTAGATACTGAAGGTAAAACTGTAGAAGGCAATTCGTATAACATAAGCACTAAATCAGGTAAAGAATCTTTTTTAAATGATTTTGCAAAAGCTAAATATGGGACTGGAGCTGATTTTGATTTAATACAGGATTATATTAGTAAAAAAGTAAAAGCTACTGTTAAAGAAGCTAAAGGCCCATCAGTATCTACTGGACCAGTAGATTACTCAAAATTTTTAATAAAAGAATAATATGCCAAAATTTAATTTAAATGGTAAATCCTACAATATTCCAGATAATCTTGTAGATCAATTTTTAATTGATAATCCTACCGCAGAAGCAATTGAAGAAGTGGGAAAGTTAACTCCTTCGCAGGAAGAAAAGCCGGGTGTGCTTGCGGAGGAAATTGCAGCACCCGTAAGTCCCGTTGGGGAATCAGTATCGGAAGATACTTCTTTGGATTTACAAAAGCCTAGTGATGATGGTGGATTTGCTGATTTAGAATTTACAAATTCTTTATTAGACCCTTCCGTAGATAAATTTGAAGTAATAAAAAATCGTTATTTTATTGGCACTGCTGATGTTATTAAAGGAGCTGAAGCGCTGGCTAAAGAAGAAGCTAAAGAAAATCAAATATCTAATTTAAATAAAAAATTTAAAGAAGGAGAGTTTAAAAAAGATGAAAAAGTAGCTTTTTTAGATTTTCAAAAAACAGGTAAAATTAATCCCGATTTACTTCCAGATACTTATATTAGAAAAATTAATCCAAAAACTTTAGAGCCTTATACGGGCGAAGAAATATTAAATAATGTTTATGAAAACTTTTTACCTGGATTAAAATCACAACTAGAAGCTGGTAAAGCGGCTGCTATAGATTGGATTAGTAAGGCTGCCGGCCCCGATGCTGCCGACTTTATTGTAAATCCTAAATTAGGAGCGGAAGGTATTAAGAAAGAAAATAATAAATATTATTACGAGTTACAGGATGGTAGTAAACAAGAAATAGGGGTAGAGTCTACTAAGAAACAAAAACGATACATTGACAATTATATAAAATTACAAGACTCTATGCAGTATGCTGGAGATATTGTTGAAGGTTTTGAAAAAGGAGATATGGCTGCTACAGTAGGGGGTATTGCTAATGCTGTATCTGGAGCTGTACAAACTATTGTTCCTGCACTTGCAACAAGAGGTGCATCAATATACCCTCAGGTTGCTGGCCCTATGATATTAGACTATAATATTGAAAAAGCAAATACGTTATATCCAGATGATCCTAATGCAATTAACAGGCTTGTTGATAATAAACAATGGGAATTTGGTGTCCCGGCTGCTGCTGCTGTTTTCTCTGCTAGTTTAGAAAAGGTAGGTATTAAAGGTGTTAGAGAAGCTATGAATGCTAATAAAGGATTTGCTAATAGCTTAATTAAAACATTATGGGCAACCGGAGGAGAAGGGGCTACTGGCTTTGGTCAATTTTTAACAGAAGAAACAAGTCTTGAATTAGCTAAGGGTAAAACTCTAGCAGAGGCATTACAATCTACAAGCACTAAAGTATTTTCAAAAGATGCATTAGAAGCAACTTTACAAGAGGCTTTTGGAGGGGGTGTTTTTTCAGTAGCCGGTAGAGGATTTAATAGAACAAGAAAAGTTTTAAGTGCGTTAAGAGCACCTGTTGACATACAAGCAATTGAAAAAGATATAGAAGAGCTATCTAAATTAAAAATTCAATATACTCAGGCTACCGATAAAATTGTTTCTGATGGTATACAACAAAAAATAAATGATGTTGAAAGTAGACTTTCTTCAAGAGTAGTTAAGGGTAACGCTATTGTCACTAAATTAAATGATAAAGAGCTTGATGAAATTGAAAATTTAAATGATTTAGCTGAAAAACAAATTAGTAGAGTTAAAGATTTAAATCAAAAATTTGATAAAAAAGAAATTACAGAAGCTGACTATAAAACTGCTTTAGAAGGTTTTAAAGCTACTTATATTAGTGCAAAGAATAGAATTAAAGGCATAACTGATGAGGTTCAAACAAGACCTGAACAAGTTGTAGCTGAAGAGATTGATACACAAGAACAGGTTGCGCCGTTATCAAAAGCTGAGCAAGCTGTACAAAAAATTATAGCTAAAGAAAAAGTGGCCTCCAGTAAGGTCCAGCAAATTTACAATGATAAGGGTATTGATGGTATTAATGAAATATTTAGGGAATTTAAACCTATAGTAGATAGAATAGTTGATAAACGTAGAGATGCCCCTAATTTTGATAGAGAACTACTTACTTCTGAAATTCAAATAGGTAAAAGAGGTATTCTTGATTTAGTTAGAGCTTACCCTAAATATGTAGCAAAACAAGAGGCTGCTAATCAACCAGTAGCACCATTAGCTGGTTTTATTAATAAACAATTACCTAATAGAGCAATTGAAGCTTCACGCAGAATATTAGGCGAAGAATTTACACAAGATGTTACAGAAGCTAAAGCTGTTACAGCAACAGAAACAGCGGAAGATATTGTTACACAACAAGAACAAGTTAAAGCGGCTGTTAAGACAGAATTAGCTAAAGATTTAAATTTATCTGAAGAAACTCAAAACGAAGTTTTACAAGCTGTAGAAAAAACATTGGGTACTAAACTGCCTTCTGTTACAGATAAAAAATTTAAACAAGAATTAGTTGTTAATTTCAGAAATGAATTATCAAATACATTTAAAGATATTTTTGGAAAGACTGCAGCATACGAACAATTTTTAAGAGATAATTTTGAAAAGATTTATCCTTCTATTCCGCAAGAGGTTATTAATCGTAGCTTTAAAGAATTTAATGAGCCCGTATTAGATCCCAGAACAGGGAAGCAAGCAAGAGAAAAAACAGCCGAGGGTAAAAAAGTATTTAAGAAAAAAGATATTACTAAAGCTGAATTTGTAAAATATTTTTTAGATGCACCTGGTAATGTTAAAGGAGCTCGTAAAACAACTCTAGCTAATACGTTAGCTGGTGAAATAGGATTAGACAATGTACTAAAAGCTTTATCTAAACCTGAGGTTGTTGAAAGATTCAAAGGTGTTCAAGAAATTCAAGGACAAGAAGTGCCTGCTAATTTTATTGAAATAATTTCTCAACAAATAGATAGAGCGATTAGTTACCTTGATAATTTACAAAAAAATAACCAAAATTTATATGTATCATTAGGTATACCTGAATTATCTATCGCTGCTGCAAAAGCTTTCTTAAAGGCAGCAAAAGCTACTTTAAAATTAACCAATGACTTTGCTAAAGCTCTAAAAGCTGGTATAAAAGCTGCTCAAGATCTTTTTGAAACAAAAGAAGAAAAGCTTATTGTTAAAGAAAAGTTTGGAAATATTTACAAAAAAGCAGAAGATTTAGGGGATATAACTAAAATAGAAACTGCTACCGAAGATGTTGATAATGGGGTTGTTAAAATTAGAACTTTTAATGTTTTAAACAACAGCATAAGCGATTTAAAAAATAATATAAAATTAGCCAAAACTATTGAAGAAAAAGAAACGGCTATTTATGATTTTTTAAAATATGAGTTATCTGGAATAGCTAAACTTAAATTAGGTAAAGAAGGTTATATATTTAATGAAAAGTCGGCAGCTATAAAACATGCGTGGGCATGGTTTAATGAGCAAAATGTTTTTGATAAACAAACTATTAAAAACTTTAAATTAGCTGAATCAGGGAAGTTTGGAGGCCAAGGTATATTTTATAAAAATATTGCATTAAATAATTTTGAAGGTAAATATCGACCTAGTCAAAACTCTATTGTTTTAGGAAAAAGTGGGTGGAAAAGTTTTTACAATACATTAGTTAAACAAAAGCCTGCCCAAGATAATATGAATGAAGACTATAGCAATTATTTAGCAAATAAAATAGCTAAATTAATTAGCGAAGGTAATGAAAAAGGGGTAGACGAATATTTACAAATAATGGGTGCCGCTAGTGATAGTGCATTAAGATTTGCAGGAAAAATTAGATCTGTAGAAAAAGGTAAACCCGGAGATAAACTTGTTTATGAGCATACTCCACCAATTAAAGTACTAAGAAGTAATATTAAAAAAGCTATAGATGAAAATAAATCTAAAGAAGAAAATTACGTTTTAGTAAAAAATGAACTAAATAAAAGTTTTGTTGATTTTATTACAGAAAAAAATACTAAAAAACTTAATGAATCTGGATTAAAAGAAAAAGGTACATTTCCCAAAAGATATGATGGTATTTTAAATGTTGAAAAAGATTTAGAATACTTAATTAACCAAAAAAATAGTCCAAAAGAAGATGCAACACTAAGTGAAGACTTTAATAAAATCATTGAAAACAAAACTGGTATTGCGGCTGACAAAGTTTATAAAAAAGCAAAAGCAGAAGTTGTAGGTGCAAGCAAAGGTAAATGGAAGTTTTTTATTCCACCTTCCGCAGAAGACTTTGTGGGGCTTTTATATGCTACATTAGGAAAAGGCAAGTTGGGTGATCAACAGATGGCATGGTATAAATATAACTTATTAAATCCTTATACAGATGCACTAAATAATATTACTAGAGATAGGGTTGAATTAGCTGCTAACTTCAAAGCAATAAAAAAACAATTAAAAATAGTACCTAAAAATTTACGTAAAAAAGTGCCTGGTACTCAATATTCACAACAAGATGCTGTTCGTGTTTATATTTGGAATAAGCAAGGTATTGACTTGACTGAGGATAAATATGGGTTAGATAATAGTGATTTAAAAACATTATTAGATTTTGTAAATAATGACTCTAATCTTGTTACTTTTGCTGATCAGTTAATAGCTATTAATAAAGAGGATGGATATGCAGCTCCGGGTGACAAATGGTGGAATGCTGGTTCTATTGATTTAGATTTATTAAAAGGTTTAAATACAACCAAAAGAGCAAAATATTTAAAAGAATCTGGATGGACTGATAACATTGAAGCTGTATTTTCTGAAGGTAATTTAAATAAACTAGAAGCGGCTTATGGTAGAAGTTATAGGTTAGCATTAGAGAATATAATTAAAAGAATGAAAACAGGTCGTAATAGAACGCCTGGTGCAGATCCATTAACAGAAAGATTTACTGATTGGATTTCAAATTCTATTGGTAATATTATGTTCTTAAACTCTAGGTCGGCTATACTACAGACTATTTCAGCTGTAAATTTTATTAATTGGAGTGATAATAATGTATTAGCCGCTGGTAAAGCATTGCTTAATGCAAAACAATATAGTAAGGACTTCATGACATTAATGAACTCTCCTTTTCTAATTGAAAGACGTAATGGGTTAAAGATCGATGTAAACGAATCCGAAATCGCAGATCTAGCCGCTACGTCAAAAAACAAAGCTAAAGCTATTATAGGGAAACTACTAAAAGCCGGTTTCTTACCTACACAAATTGCAGATAGTTTTGCAATTGCTTCCGGTGGTGCTGCTTTTTATAGAAATAGAATTAATTCTTTAGTTAAAGCCGGATATAAAGAATCTGAAGCCGAAACTATTGCTATGCGAGATTTTAGAGAATTGGCAACAGAATCTCAACAATCTTCTGATCCATCACGTATTAGCCAACAGCAAGCAGGGCCGTTAGGACGCATTGTATTGGCTTTTGCAAACACACCAGCTCAGTATGCTAGATTAACTAAAAAAGCTGTTCTGGATATTAAGAATGGACGTGGGGACCTAAAGACTAATATATCTAAAATAATTTATTATACTTTTGTTCAAAACATAATATTTACCGCTTTACAACAGGCTTTATTTGCGGTTGCATTTGGTGATGATGAAGAAAAGGATGATGAAATGAATGAAAAATATATCCGCATGGGTAATAGTATGGCGGATGGGTTTTTAAGAGGTTTAGGTTTTGCAGGAGCCGCGGTTTCAGTAGCTAAAAATGTTGCTATTAAAATTGCGGAAGAGTCTGAAAAGAAATCCCCTAAGTTTGAAGAAGCTGCTTGGAAACTATTAGAAATATCTCCTCCTATATCATCTAAAATATCTAAGTTTAGGTCTGCTGGTAGACAGATTAGTTGGAATAGAAAAGAAATTAAACAAATGGGTATGGATTTAAAAAGTCCTGCTATGATGCCAGCAGCACAAGTAATAGCTGGAACAACTAATGTACCAATAGATAGATTATTAAGAAAAATAGATAATGTCCAAAATGCTTTATCGGAAGATACGGCAGCTTGGCAAAAAGTAGCATTACTATCTGGTTGGTCCGATTGGGAACTTGGTATTAAAGAAGAAAAAAAGAAAAAGGCTAAAATTGTTAAGCCAACAAAAATAAGTACAGGAATAAATAAATCAAAAATTAAAACAGGTATTAAATAAATTATGGAAGCACTAACAATTACACTAATTATAATTTCTATTTCAATATTATTAAATTTCTATTTAATATATCTTTATACAGGCAAAATTAAAGATGCGGATAAAGACATGATTGCTGATGCTGCAGAAGATGCTGTAGCAGAAATTAAAGAAAGAGCTAAAACTGTAGTTCAGGAGATTAAGGATGTTGGTGCTGCTGTAAAAGAAGTTGGTAACCAATTGGGAGATGTACCTTCAGCTATTGCTGGAAAAACAAGAACTGGTAGAAAAAAATCGTAAAACAATATGGCGAAAGTAGATTTAAACGGCGATGGGGCTGCCGATATAAGTATTTCCCCAATGCAAATAATTACTATTGCTGGTATATTTGCTTCTATAGTAGGTTCTTATTATACTTTAAATAGTAAAATAGATAGTTTAGAAGCTGCTGCTAAAAAATTAAAAGAAAATGAACAACAATATACTTGGCCAGCACAAAGAAAGTTAGAAGCAGACTTTCAAGAAATAAAACTTGAAATGCGTGACTTTATGAAAGATCTTGAGTATTTGCAAAAGGATAAGCAATAAATAAAAAAAAGGCGACTATAAAAAATATAGATCGCCTTTTTTCGTAACAATATGAACTAGATTAAAACGTTGTAAATATACAACAAATTAACTTTAGTATAAAAATAGTTTCTTGTTTTTATTAACCATCACAAGATAAACAGTCTGGATCCATTGCTTTAGCTGCAATATCACCTCTTAATACAGATTCAGTTCTCATATAATATAAGGTTTTAACGCCTCGTTTCCATGCTTCTAAATGTACTCTATTAAGCCACTTAGGATCTGCTACCGATGGAAAAGCTAAATTTAAACTTACAGATTGATCTATATAATCTTGACGTATACCCGCTTGATTAACTAATTCTAATTGGTTAATCTCTTTAAATGTTTTAAATACATTCTTTACCGATTCTCCGCCTTCTTCTTGTGTGAGTTTCCCTGTGTGATCATAAAACCACCCATCGAGTTCTTTAATTCCTTGAATGGATCCACCATCTTCCAAAATTTTATCCCAAGTTTCTTTAGTATCAATTTTTATCTTTTTTAATATTTTTTTAAGCTCTCTATTCTTACGTATAAATGTACCTTTAGCAGACTGCTCAGTAAACACATTAGCAGCCCACGGCTCAACACCTGCTGAAACATTACCAGAAAGCTTACTGTTAGATACGGTTGGCGCAATGGCTCTTAAATGCGTGTTACGCATACCAGTGCCTACGCACCACAAAGGTTCTCCATAAACTTCTGCTAAATTACGAGAAGCTCTTTCTGTTTCAATTTTTATTTTTGAAAATATTTCTCGTGTTTTGAATTGCGCTAATAAACCTTCGAAAGCAATTCCGTTTTTTTGCAATAGGCTGTGCCATCCAAGGACACCCAACCCAAGTGCCCGACCTTTTTCCGCACTGCGAACAGAGTTCTCGAATCCCTTCATATTCTTTGCCCGCTGAATAAATTCTTCTAGCACACCGTCTAGGAACCAGGTCGCGTCGTAAATCAAATTCGTATTCTTCCATTCATCATATTTATCTAAGTTAAGTGACGACAAACAACAAACAAAAGAATGCGATTCATCGGTATGTAATGTAATTTCACTACATATATTTGTCATATGAACTTTGAGCCCATTTGATTTATATGCTTGTGGGTTATTCTTGTTTGTATTTCCCTTAAAGAGAATATAAGGCTCTCCAGTTGCCTTACGCTTTTGTAACAATTTTCCCCACTTTCTTCTAGCTTCGCTATCTCCGTTCTCAAGTCTTCGCATAAACTTGTCACCGACCACAGCGCACTGGTGTAAATTAAGGGACTGTCTATTGACATCTCCTTTAGGTTCTCTGATCTCCACCCATTCTTCAAAGTCGGGGTGATCAATATTGATGTTAACTGACGCAGCTCCTCTGCGGACAGATCCTTGATTAGTGGCAAGTATTGTTGAATCGTATATCTTGCAAAACGGGACCACTCCATCACTTGTTCCATTACCTGTAATTTTAGCTCCGGCGGGTCTTATCATATTAATGCCAATACCAACACCGCCTCCATGCTTGGCTAATAGCATCATTTCTAAATTCTTTTGACCAATGTCCATTATACTATCTGCAACATCAATTCCAAAGCAGCTAATAGGCAAACCTCGATCTGTGCCTGTATTAGACAGCACCGGTGAAGCTAAACACAACCAACCCTTCCATATGTAATCAAAAAACTTTTCGGCTAATTCTGGCTTGTATAAACGCTTTGCAACTGCATTAGAAACCCTCCAGTACGCATCTCTAGGCGTTTCACCAGCTAATAAGTAACCTCCGGTTATTGTTTTTTTGTAAACTTCAGTCATTCCCCAGGTAGGGTAGTCTTCACCTGGAACCCAATCATTATTCCACATCTAATTCTAGTTTTTTATCATTTGATTCATTAGCTTTTTTTAATTTTTCTGTTAATTTTTTTATAGCATCATCATAACCAGGCATAATTTTAACAGCTTCTAATGTACCTACACTTAAATCTTTTAAATTATATAATTCTGTTATAATTTGTTTAATATAACTTTCTAAGTTATTTACTTTATTTACTAATTCTACTAATTTTTGTTCTTTCATTTTATTTAATTTTAATAACATTCTAGTAATACCACATATTCTTTTTCTATTACAATTATTGTTAAGCTGTCCGTATTTGATATATTTTTAATACTTTCATCACCGCTGTATATTTTTGTAACAGTACAATTTTGTTCTTTAACGCATCCAATTAAAAGTGTAAATAAAAATAAACTACCAAATATCTTCAAAATCCTCTCCTTCATTTGCTTTTGAATAATCAGTCGGGCGAACAGCGAAAAAATCAGTATGAGTATGCCCCCCGGTAAGATGATAGAACCAATCAAGGTTGCTCGCTGCTTTTTCGTTAAATTCAAAGTAGAGCCCGAGGTCGAAGTAACCAAGTTCTTGTAATTTTTCATTAAGTCTTTTTCTAATAAATTGTTTAAGGTCGTAGGATTTAATTCCATCAATATCTCCGGCTTCGAACATTCTATCAATATAGTTTTCTTCAGCTTTGAGCATTGCAACTGCGGCTGCAATAATATCTTCTCTACATTCATTTAATAATTTTTTGTCTTCTTCACACATATGCCTAAATAATCGGCAACCCATTTTTGAATGTAATGATTCATCTCTTACGCTCCATTTCATTTGTTGTCCGATCCCTTTGAGTAGATTTCGTAACTGAAACGAATAAAGTACCGCAAAAGCACTATAAAGACTAACACCCTCAGCAAATGCGCTAAAAACGGCAAGTGACGTTCCAATACCTTTACTATCATTCCCATTATAGGCAACCAAATTATCAAACCTAGCCATTGTAGCTTCGTCTTGGAGAAATGCTTCAAAATCTTCTAATCCTAATGTTTCATTTAAATAACTATAAGCTACTGCATGAATTGTTTCTTGAGATCCAAACATCATAGCCATTTGTTGAATCTCATGTTTTGGAAACCATCTCACTACTTTTTGTGTCCAATAATCAGACACTGCACATTCTGTTTGTGCAAAACCCAATAATATATTACCTACTAGACTTTTTTCTTTTTTAGTTAACTTTTCATTCCAGTCTTTTACGTCACCTGACATAGGTATTTCTGTATGCAACCAAAATGCTTGTGCTTGTTTTAGCCATCCTTCAGTATAGTACTCAGGGTATTCAAATGGCTTGTAAGGTATTCTTTCTTTAAATAAACTCATTAATCTTCATAATATATAGTTAAACATAATTCTATAAATGGAACATACAACACATGATCCGTTAGGTATTCTTCCCTATAACTTCTTATACCAAATAAAATACCCGGATATAACCCAATGCTAAGCTCCCAGTTATTCATCTTCCCTGACCTCTATACTTTTTGGTATAATTTTTACTACTAGTTAAGCTAGAGGTTTTAGACTTTGCATGCACACCCGGTCTTTTTACTTTTGGTTTGCGTTTGTAATTGTTTGATATTATTTTAGCCATAGCATTTTATATTATATTTATCGTGAATTTCTACTATTTCCTTATACTTTACATACCCCCTGGTATTTATAGACCACTTAATCCATTTTTCAATCTGGCGTTCCGCATATCTTTTCCTAGCTATTACTTTTTCTTGCTCAAAATTATTTCTATCACTCTGTCGCATTCTTTTTGATTTTGTGGTTTATATAAAGTATATTTTGGAAATTGCTCGGTTATTAATTTTTTAAATAGTTTCCATCTAATTGGAAATGATTCATTAGCTCTACCTTTTGTTTCAATTATAAAATCATCTCCTATAAAATCTGGTGTATACTTGATCGGTAATATTCTTTTACTTCCTCTGTTAACCAAATCTCCTTTGCCATTAGCTTGTCTTTCATATGATTCATTTTCAAAATGAAATCCATTTACCAAAACAAACGTTTCGCCTTCATACTTATTTTTAATTTTTGCTTTCTTTAGTGCAATATACATATATTTCTCTAAACCTGAAGCAAAATCAATCCCGTCAAAACTAACTTTATTAGACCTAACGGGACCTTTTTTTCTGCCTTTTCTATTTCTGTGTAACATAGCCATTATTGTTCTTCTAAGAAGTCTTTAAGAAGCTTTTCTTCTAAAGCGTTGCTTGTTTCCATTTTAAGCTTTTGAATATAATTAACAGCATCCATTAATTCCTCTTGTAAATGATTAAGCCATTTGTGTAAGTTAGGTTCATCATCGTGCAATGTTACACCGTATTTTTTATAACCTACATCAGAACGCTCTTGAAACTTATTTACTACATCTTGTATAACCTTATCTCTCATTATAATGTAATTTTATCTTTAACAAATGTACCATTAACCATTTTACCTGTTCTTTTAGATATAACATCATATGCGGATTGAATGCAACTTTCAATATTATATCCTTCCATATATGCTAAGTTAGTTAATACAACAACCATATCTCCAATAGCATCTATGATCTCTGGTTTATCATTTTTTAACAATGCTTGTGATAACTCGCCAGACTCTTCCATCAACTTTAGGTATTGAGTTTTAGAATCTCCCTTATCATATAAACCACGTTCTTTGGCCCATTCTCTAATGAGTCTAAATATGTTTTCTTCGTTATATAATGGTTCTGCCAAAAAAGCCTCATAAAAAGCTTTATTATAAATGAATGAGCGATCATCGTTGTACATTGATTTTTTAGCGTTTTGAGCTATCCAGCTAATAGACTCATTTGTTAATTCAAATTCCCCTAATGAAGTTTCCCATTTAGAACCAATTAAATCATTTAATTCATTCTTTAATTCCTTAACAGGATAAGGAAAAGTTGACGTTTGTTCAGTTGCGTTAATTTTCATTTTTTTAAATAAATTTTTATATAATTTTCTATCTACTTTATAGCCATAAGACTTTTGAAGTTCTATTTCCTTATCAGATATATAATTTATATCGTCAGAAGAATCAAGAACTTCATATTCATTAGGCTTATAACCCTGCGCAAGCGTAACTCTACTTTTTAAATTACGTGCAACCCCAATTTTTTTACCGAATATGTGATAAATATAATACATGCTACTTGTAAATTTCGTTATACTTTGCTACTACGTAAATATAGTCTTTATTTTCTGAAATACCAAAGCCTACATACACACAATTTTCACAAATTACTTGTTTTAATGTTTCTTCTTCATGACTATACTTAAGTACCCATCCAATTGAAGCATCTAATAAATAATTATTAATTTGCAAACCTGTTTTCTTTTCATAAAAATAAATCAATTCTCCTTTATCATCATCGCTAAATTCAAATTTATTTGTTTTAGATAAGTATTCTGCCCATAGTTGAGCTGAATAAGACAATGAATCATTATGTTCTAGTTCATTCAAACTATAAAAATTTCTAATATCATTTTGGAATACTAAAGCTTTTTCATAATTTAGTTGACCAAAAGAAATTAAAGGAAATAATAATAGTGTAAAGATTAAATTTTTCATATTTTTTTGTTTTATTTTATTAATTATTTCATTACTTTTTTCTGATAACCAGTTAGCTGGATAATTTGATTTTTGAAACCATAAATCATCCGACTGAGAGTGGGGCTTTAATTGGTCCGTGTGACTCATAATTGTTTAATTTAATATTGTTATGTGAAGGTATAAAAACAGTTTTATTATCTTCCATTAATTTCAAACCTATTTGCACATCTACAGTAGGTAGCTTTTTAGGCTCTCTTGATAATTGCATAGAAGCTTGTTCCATATGATTACTATATAAATGACAATCCCCCAATTGACCAATTAATGTCCCAGGCTTATATCCAAACCCTTCTGCTAACATTAATAATAATAAACCATACATAGCTATATCATAAGGTAATCCTAAAAATACATCTACAGATCTTTGCTGCCACATTAAATCTAATTTGCCATCATTTATGTAAACCTGAAAGCTGTAATGACAAGGAGGTAATGCCATATCATTGAGATCACTAGGGTTCCACGAGTTAACCATAAGTCTTCTTGAAGATGGATTGGATCTGATTTCCTGAAGTAAATTATAAAGCTGATCAACCCCATTACTATTTCTCCACTGATAACCGTAAACTTTACCAAGCGTTCCGTCCCCCCTGCCGCTTCGAGCATAGTCAGCATCCCAATAAGCAACACCGTGATTATGCAAATATTGCATATCTGTACGGCCTTGCAAAATCCACAATATTTCCGTAATTGCATTTTTAAAATATATTTTTTTTGTTGTTAATAATGGAAATCCACATTCCATATCATGTCTTATTGTTCTACCAAATACAGATTGTGTGCCTGTACCAGTGCGATCTTCTTTTTGTTTACCAGCAAAAAATACTCCTGCTAATAAACCTCTGTACTCTTCATCTATATTTATCATAATAAAATTTATACATTAAATAAAATTCATACCAAATTTCTGCTGGTCCATAAACATTGGGTGATTGATACCACTTTCCATTGTTAAACACATCTAAATACCACTCTTTAGGATTAGGCCCTTGTGTTGCAGCTTTAGGCGAAATTCTAATGTTATTTTTTACACCCCAGGAATACCACTCTTGCTCATTTTTAGATAAAGTATATTGTGGCATCCATATAGTTTGTTCCTTTTTAGCCATATTATTCCCAAGGCATTAATTCAGAAGTTATATCTAAAGGCTCATGAGGTACAAAGCATCCTGATCTATGCTCCCACTTAAAATGAGCTTCTGCTCCATTCTCACCTAAATTTTGAAATTTCACTTTAAGCACTTTCGCTTTAACAGTTTTGTTTTCGTAATCCCTGTGAACAAGTAATCCATGATAAGAAGCATCATACCATTCGCCACCACCTTTAATGTTATACATTGTAGGCTCTTCAATTCTACCATTTGCATCTTTATACATTTTAGTAGGATGAGCAACAACAATAACTAAAACATCATATTTTTTTGCAAATATTTCTATTTTAGACAAATATTCAAGAGTATAAACATTAACATCACCGGATGCGTCATTGGACCTAACTTTATTAAAAGGATCAATTACTAAGCATTTAATTCCTTTACGTTTAACTAGCTCTGCTCCTTTTCTTAATACAGCTTCTAAAGTGTATCTTTCCATATCAATAAAGAAAAAGTTATCATTAACGTGATCTGCCACTTGGTTCCATTTATCTGTACCAATATCTTTTTTAGTTGGCATATCCTGCCAAACCTTACGCATTATTTTATGGGCGTGTAAATAAGTTGGTGCATTTTCTGGTGAAGCAAACGCCGTTTTCCATTGGTAGTTATTATTATATCCAACGACCATTTGGTCAACAAAATCCGATTTACCCGAAGACGGTATGCCAGTAACAGTAATAAATTGGCCAGTGTAAGTTGAAAATATACTATCAAAATTTTGTAAACCAATTTGAAATCCTGGTTTAAAACCATTTTCAACAAAATCAGTAATCTCTCCTTCAATGTCTTTAAAGGTGGTAACGTTTTCAAGTGGTACGGGTTTCGCTTTGGTAATACACTGTACCAGTTTTTCTTTTCCATACTTTAATAAATATTCATTTGCATCTTTGCAATCTTCAAATGTAGCCAAATAACAAACCTCGGCACCTAATCTTCTTACAAGCTCTGCCTGCAATGCTTGTCCAGCTTCATCTCCATCAACTGCAATTATTATCTTTTCTTTATCAGTAAAATAATCTATACAGTTATCTAAGTAATCGAGGTTGTTGTTATTCAGTGTTGCTCCATTAGGAACAGATATTGCATTATGTATACCAGATTCATAAAGGCTAAGAGCATCCATCTCACCTTCAACAATAACACAATATTCGTAACCAACAATATTATTAATATTATAAAATACTTTTTCGGCCCCTTTAAATAATTTAAAATTCTTTCTACCATCTCTATACTTTACATTAATAAGCTGATTACCTACAAAATAATTAAAATGTATTGTGTTTTCATTTTGCCCTGTTTGTGGCATAAACTCTTGCCCTTCGGTAACCTTAAGTGCTTTAAGTGTATTTTTAGATATACCACGTCCTTCAAACCACTTCTCTACATTGGTACTAACCTCTTCAACAATTTTAGGTGTTAAAGGTCTTACATAAACTTTATCTGAAGAACCTTTACGCTGGTATGTGTGTAGTTGAAATGTGCTATTACAATTATGACAAGTGCCAAGACCACGTTCCCAATCATAAGAAGCACAGTTTGCTTTCTGATTTTTAGGTTGTCTATCAAAAGAACACAGGGGACAAATCCCCTGCGTTTTGCCTTCTGGTAGATCATATTGATTGAAATTATCAATCAAGAATCCATTGATCTCCGTTGTGTTCATTTAATTAATCTTCTATTAAAATGATTTCATTGTTTTCGTTATGTATAACGTATATATAATCTTCTTCCATTAGAAAGGCAAATCATCTTGCTTTGGACTGAATGATTGGGCGTTGATTGATTGTTGCACACCTTGGTCCTGTCTTGGGGCGGCTTCAACTTGTCCATTAGTCCAAACAATTTTAATGTTTCCTAAATAAATTTTAGCCGCTTTTTGATCACGTTCTTCTTTTGTTTGCTCAACAGTTATAGGTCCTTGATTACCAAACTGGTCTACTTCATCATTAAACGCAATTGTTATAGGTAAGTATTTACCTTTTTTACCTTCGATGATTTTGTCTTTTGGGATTGCTGTTAAATTAATGCTCCCTTTTAAAATTCCTGCCATTTTATAGTGTTTTAGTTAAAAAAAATTGTGAAGGGTCAAATCCTTCGGTTTTATAGAACAATTCATAAGTTTCAGTTGCTCTTTTTACTTTGTCTGCTCCTGACTCATAGAATCTATTTGAACAATCAAATATACCAATTTGTTTTGTATTTTTATCTATAACAATAAATAAAAATTCATATCCAAACATTTTACTGTATATATAAGCTTGACTGTCGTAGTTGTATTTATAAGCACTGTACTTGAATTTTGAAATATCATTAGTGGTTTTTAAATCAATAATTAACTTTTCGTCGTGGTTAATTATATCTGCTTTACCTTTCCACCAATTACCTTCTAATTCAATAATACCTGGTACTTCATACTCATTTGATTCATTTTGAATAAAATCTCTACATATTTCATTAGCAAACATTCTATATTTCAAATCCTCAATCATGTCTACTTCATGTTGTAGTAAACATAGCTCTCCATCAGAAACCTCTTTATATATTTTAGTGTTTCTTGTTGTAGCCTGAACAACTTTATATTTTTTTAATTTGTTAGGCTCTAATATACATGTGTGAAAATACCCCCCTATTAAAAATGCAGCTGAAGACTCAGATGGTTTTTTAAAATCTAAAGGATTATTAAGCAGTGCATATATATCTGAATTACTTAAATATTGTTTTCCAAATTCACCATAATAGTGTTCGTCGCTTTTTAATTTATTTACTATTTCTTTCAAGCTCATATTTTTTTAACTCTGCTTTATCCGTAACAGATGCATCGTATTTGGTTATAATTTTAGATACTTCTCCACCTGCTTTAATATACTCTACGGCTTTATTCCAATTATCGGAACCTTTAACTAATTTAATTTTACCTGTATTAGTAGTTCCATTTGAGATAGCATCAGCATCAGCGGTATCATCAATTAACAGTAGGTTGCCTAAAGCATATTTTTTGCCATAAGAAGATGCTGAGCCAAACTGCTGAGGTACTTGCATACCTTTTTGGTTTAAATCTACACCAACAATAGCAGTAGCGGTAATACTAAGGTCACCATCATGCATAGATGCTACTGAGTGAATAATAGGTATTCCGGCTATCTCACTGATTTGTTCCTCAATTACAAAGTACACTTTATACTTCTCATTAATTGGTTTAAGTGCTTCGAGAATGTCTTCGGCAGATCGGAAGTTGTATTTACCGAATGAGTTATAGCGTGACTTTTTTGCTTTAAACTCTTGTTGAATTAAACTTAATTTTTCTTGTATTGTCATATTATATATATTACGTGTTTATGTTAAATTTTACTTCTTTATTTTTTGTAACTTACAGGAAATCAAGCACTTGACCTGAATCTACGTTTTCAATTAATTTATTAATTGCCTGCTTTTTTAGCTCAGATATTCTCACATATGCACTAGGTCCATCTATATTTAAAATATCCGCAATTTCATTAGCTGAATGCTTGTTGCAATCTAAGCCATAAGATAATCTTAATACTTCATATTCTTTATCATTTAAATGTTTCTTTAATAATCCCTCTAAATATTTATTCATTAGATTAATATTGTAGGGCTCTGCTTGGTCCGGTATTTGATATACCATATTTTCATCATCCATTGAACTGGATTGCTCCTCAATACTTAAAAATATTGAATTAAAAAACATAGAAACCATTTTTTCGTTTTTTCCATTGTCTTTTCTTATTTCATTTAATTTGTGTTCTGGTATTCTTATATCACCTCTATTTATGTCAATAGCTCTTCTTATTGCACCTTTAATTCTTTTTGATAAGAATGATTTAATAGTTTTTTCAGGATCAGCGGAATCTAATATAGTTTCCCATATTATTTTATCTGCCGCATTTATTAAACCCTTTGATCCCTCTTGTATTAAATCTGTAATATCCATTACTCCAGATGCCTGCTGAGAAGTGGCAAACTTTCTAGCTATATTTTCTACTAATGGTAGAAATGTAATTATTAGTTGATCTCTGGTATATTCATTTAAAGGTTTGTTTTCAATTAATCTTATTGAGCCTAATACATCTTCTTTGTATCGAATATAATTTTGTATATTATACTTTTTCATAATCCATTTAGTAATTCTTTTTCTTTAGTTAATTTAATGTTTATGTTTCTGTATATAGTTCTAGTTGATACATTTAATATAGTAGCAATTTTTTTTATTGTTATTTTTTCATTGTTTTCGTGAATATACAACATTGTTTCATATATATCACTAGCATCGGCTTTTTTTGTTCTGCCAATTAATTTTCCGACTATACTCATTTTCTCAGATATAAGTAAACCGGAATTGTCTTTAAAAATAATCTTTCTTAATTTATTTTTAGGTGGCTCTTCTAAGTCTTGAAGAAAAGTATCATTAATTATATTATTTATAACCTTCTCAGGCGTAAAAAATGTTACAAATCCATTTTCTTTGTCTGATATAAAATAAATTATCTCTGAAAACTCTTCTTGAGTTAAATCGTTATTTAAATACAATAATACTAAAGCATGCCATTTTAGCGACTTATAGGTTGTTATTTTAGCTTTACTTCTAAATAATTCATAACACTCATAAGTACCTGTTTCATAAAAATCACCCCATTCAAAAGACATTGTAGGGACATCTTTAATTGGATGCCTCCTATATATTATTCTTTTATTATCTAAATACTTTGTATTTCTATGCGACATTAGCTCATTACTATAACATTATAACGATCTATCGTCATACTGCGGATAAATGATTTCATACATAACATTTAAATCATTTAGCTGTTCCTCGTTTAATTGCATAAGCAATTCTTTTACTCTTCCCATAACGTGTATAGCACAATTACTGCGCCAGTTGTTTTTCTAGTCTTTCAATTCTTAATAACAAAACTTGCATAAGCGTGTTTTTCTTATCTCTATTAACCTCAATAGAATCATCTTCAATTATATAAGAAATATGGTCATATACTTCTTTCATATACGGGTCGTATCGTATTTCATAATCCCAATTGTTTAAACCATTAATAACTGTAGCGTGATTTCTATCCACTGCTCTACCAATAGCTGCTAAACTTTTCTCTGGGCAATATACTCTGGCTAATTTAAAATAAATCCATCTAGCTTGTTTTATTTCTCTAGCCCTAGAATTACGTTCTATATTCTTTAAAATTAATTCTCTTTCAACCATTTCTTTTATGGATTCTAAAGACACTTTATTTATAAT
>Ga0070748_1000412_pt1 | contig 21363 bp, 17 predicted proteins | sample VirMetDEL_Nov_12_FD_77015 | JGI IMG/M metagenome (GOLD analysis project Ga0070748, IMG submission 77015) | Aqueous microbial communities from the Delaware River and Bay under freshwater to marine salinity gradient to study organic matter... | ecosystem: Environmental > Aquatic > Marine > Coastal... | reverse complement strand
CAGCTTTTAAATAAGACTCAATCTCGGCAATCTCGGTGTCGTCTAGCTCACGCTGCTCCATTTCTTTGAGCTGCTGTGTCTCCATACGGTCAATCATGTCTGGAGTGCGGTCATCCCGTACAGCAGGTTCCGCAGTAGTTTCCGCAGTGGGCGCTAACGCCATTATTTCAGGGGTGTTAGTTATGGTGTCAAACACCATATCTTCTGTGATCGTCGCAGGGTCTACGTTAGAAGCTCTGAGTTTATCTACTGCGGCGGTAACCTGCTCGTCAGCAAAGTCAGTTAGTGCGCTACCGTAATCGGTACCTTGTTCAACCGTGCTAGGCTCAACGCGTGAAGGGAACAACTCCCCCTGCACTTGGCCTTCTTCTAGTCTAGGCTGCTCTACTTCCGGTGCAGGGCCAAGCTCTGTAGGCTCAGTAGTCTCAGTAGTCTCAGTAGTCCCACCTTTTCTGCTCTTACCTTTTACGAATAAATCAATAACACCTTGGAATATTGCACCAGAACCTGCGCCAACCGCGCCTTCTTCAAGGACACCTGCGTTAACAAGTTCTGCTTCGGCGTTGTACCCACGCTCGTTGAGGTTCTGTAAAATAGCGGTTGTGGCTTCCTGCACACCTTCTACACTACCTGATACAGCGGCACTACGTATCCGGTTTACTAGCCCAACACCTTCACCACCAAGTTTCTCCATGAGGTCAGTAACCCCCGGAATCCTGATAACTCGGCCTAGTGGAATGGCGTCAAGTGAACCAATAGCGGCTCCGCGCAAGATAGCGGCGTTACGATCTTCTTCTGTAGCACCAAAGTCCCGTGCACGTTCACTAGCTTCACCAGCTCCAGCTCCAATACCGAGAGCACCAGCAACACCAAGACCGACAGCAGTAGTAGCAGCGGCGGGAGCCGCATAAGCTGCAAGGGCGGCAGGAGCCGCGAGGCCCACAATAGAACCAAGCCCAGACGATAGCTTGTACGAAATAGAATCGGAATCGCCCCCTTTAGGGCGTAAGTAATTAGCAGCGGCTTTGATTTTCTCGCTAGCCGCAAGTTCGCTTTCTTCTTCTAGTAGAGTAGCAGCACCGAGCGAAGCAGTTTCGGCCATGCCTACAGCACCCGCACCGAACCCCGAGGTTATGTTCTCAAAAAACCCAGCCTCTTCATCATCTCTTGGGGCTGTTTGAAAGCTCCCTAACGAAGGTGTACCACTCATGCCTTGTAGTGCAGCGGCAATTTTACGAGCCGCTTCTATGTCACCCGCTGCATGAGCATTGCGAAGGGCAGTTGATAGTTGCTCAATACTTGCCATAACTCTACCTATTTTGTGTACTGATCGACTAATGCCTGCGTAGCGGGGTCCAGCCCAATTCCTTGATCTCCCATACCGGACCCTCTAGTAGTAGGACCAGACAAAGCTACACCCATACCCTCAAGTTGGGTTCGTAGTGTTTCTTCAAACCCTAGCATACCGCCATTGCGTCCAGCGTTCATCATAGTATTTGCTTGGATAATCACATTGTTTAGGCGTGCGTTGTAGGCATCTACGTCTTTTTGCTCACCAGTTTTCTCAGCTTTGTTCTGTAGTGCAGTTAGTTGGTCGTCGTTTTCAATAACCCCTTGCACAAACCCAGACATTTTGTCCACGTGTGTTTGGTAGATACCCATAAGCCTATCAGTGCTTGCTTGGTTCTGTATCGCCATACGTAGGTCTTCTGTAGATTGAATCTGCATCTGATCCAAACCAGCTTTCAAGTTACTTTGCTCGGCAGACAGTTTCATTTCTGCTTCTTTCATTGCAAGCTGGATTTCTGAGGCAGTCATCTGAGCCATAATAGACCCCGCTTGACGGCGGTTAGCATCAGCACGATCCGCAGCGGCGGTACCTGCACTCAGCCCTGCTTTACCTAGATCAGTATCAACAGTGATTGCAGCGGTTTCCATACCGATAATCTCTTTAAGACGTTTCTCTTCACCTGCTTCTTGGCGAATACGTTCGTTTGCCATACCCTGAGAACCAGCAGCCATAGTCTGCCCAAACGAGCCACCACCTGCTGTATTACGCAAGAATGCAGAAATTTGCTCTTCACGAGATTTTCTAGGATCGGACATGCGCTTGTCGTAGGCTGCAAGTCGATCTGTAAGCTGGCCGTACTTAGTTGCTTTTTCTTCTCGACCTAGGTATGTGTCGGCACTTTCTCGCGCAGTAGTTTCTGCATTCGCCGCACTTGGAATACCGCCTAGTCCTGATTCGTCAATGATTGATTTACCACGAGTTCCAAGCCCTGATAGATCAAACTCAGGAGATGTAATGGTAGGCAAACCCTGCTCTACTTTTTCATTTGCAGGTGCAGCTTCAATATTAAGTTCTGTGGCAGCTTTAGTAATTTGAGTACCCGCAGCGCCTACTTCAGGCGATACTATTTCAGTTGTAGTATCGGAAGTAAGTACGCCCGTACTATCTGCCTGTTCAGCTTCTTGCTGGGCTAACGTCGCAATCGGGTCAGCGGTAGTAACCGGCTGTGCGCTAGGGTCGCGGCGTAGTCCACGACGAGTTTGCATCATACTGCTTGTGTCAGGACCTGCGGTACGTTCAAGAATGGTTCTAATTTGTTCGTCTGTTAGTTTTGTACGGCTACGGCGTGATTGCCCACCACTACGACGATACGCATCAATATCGGCTTGAGTAATTCCACCTTCTGCGTATCCTACAATTCCACCAGCCGCCATTTGGGCAATCTGAGGTTTAACTTGACGTGCAAGAGAACCTAGCCCTTGCTGAATACCTTGCACAGCTTGCGGAGATGCTGCGCCTTGCTTGGCAACTTGCTGCATATTCTTTTGCTGCTGCGCCTGACGTTGCTGCATGATTCCAGCAGTTTGTTGTGCCATATCCTGCTTGGTGCGGTCTACAAGTTCCCGCTCCCGCTGCTGTTTAATAGTCTGAGGGTCTTGAGCCATCTGCATTTGTATGTCACGCGCAGCGGCATCTTTCTCAGATTTTAATTTTTGCAACGCAAGAAGGTCCAGCAGTTCTTGGTTCTGCTGGTACCGTTGCTGTAACGCTCCGGGGTTATTGCGGTAAGCGTCAACTTTTGTTTGAATTTGTTGGTCTATACCAGCCATTGTTATGCTCCTGTACCTGTTGCAGGTGTGGTGGTGGGAGCAGGATCAGGGTCTTTTGTCCCAAATATTGGCCCCAACAAGTCATAAATGCCACCAGAACCAGACAAGAAGTCCGACAATGCGCTAGGTTGCGCGTAAGAATAAGACTGCGCGGCAATTGGTAGCCCCTGCAAGAGAGACTGCATGTACTGTACTTGTTTGTACGGGAAGTCACGTTCTTCCTCAAACTGTAGTCGGTCTGCTGACATACCTTCTTGTTCAATGCCACGCTCTATCCCGCCAAGTTCGGCTTGTTTCGCCAACGCTGATAACCCGTACACATTTGTCGCATCTTGTGCGGATCGCGCACGATCTTGCTCTACATTAAACTGCTGCTGTCCTTTATCGTACGCTTGGGCGTAACCTGTACCTGTAATACCCGCCATGTTTTGCAACATATTACGGACATTTTCAGATTCCATAATGGCTTGGCGTGACCCACCATAGGCACCTGCTTGGGTAAGACGACCTGCGTCAGCTATACGTGCTATCTGCGCTTGGCGCGATGCTTCCGCGATTTGCGGGTCAATAGCTGCTTGCACGTACGGGTTCATGTACTGTTGTGCAGTTCCTTGACTTGTAAACGACTGAGGCGTAAACGCACCCATTTGCTGTGTAGGCACTGCTAAATTAGCTATGCCTTGGAATGCCGATTGCTGCCCGCCAGATGCACCAGCCGATAAAGGCCCTTGGTAGGAATAATAGGGTTCGTTGGCTAAGGCTGCGCCCTTGCCAAGCATAGTCGTTACATAGGGACCCGCCCAATTAGAAAGAGAAGATTCGGTGCCTGTCTGGCTACCTACGATGCTTTCTGCCATATGTCACCTCACGCTGGTAAAATTTTACGGGGATTGATTTCTTTCCCCTGTTTATCGTTCCCCGTGCGCTGTTTGCGAATACGGGCCATCATTTGCTCTAACACTTTAGCACCTGCGTCAGAGTTGCCGTTGCCAAGATGACTTACTACGTCTGCGGGAATAACAAATTCCCCATCACTAAGCGCAGCGGGTTGCCGACCTTCGATACTTGCGGGTACTTCGTCAGCCATACCATCGCTAGAACCGTTTAGATACTTACCTTTTTTCATGCCGAGGCTTGCTAATCCACCTTGCGCCATTTGGACATCGGCGTCCACAAACAAGCTACTACCATCTTGTGCACGAGGACTTGGTGGTGCCTTACGTTCTTGTCGCGCAAGGCTTGCCATATTACGTGCCATCAATTGCTCTGCTTGCGCCGCCGATTCTTCTTGGGCGATAGCTTGGTTCGACCTATTTATAGCCACGCCTGTATCAGGATTAACCCCCACCGCAGTTTCGCCGGGAGTCACATAACGTGTATCTGTAAAATATCTACGCCCCCCGCTACCGGGCCGACGTGATGGATCATACGCAAACTGCTCAAAACCACCTTGAGGGGTAGCTCGTTGCGTCATAGGTACTTCTTGGCGCATAGCCGTAAGTGCAGGAATACCCCCTTGGTATCCTGAAGGAGGTATTACAGGTTGCGTTGAGCCTGATCTATTACCAATAGCACTAAGCCCCATAGAACCAAGACGCACAATGCCTTCGGGGCTAGTAAAATAATCATACGCATTACTACCTGCCTCTTTTACTCCTGCCCCAAAATCACTTACTAAATTGTCAAACCAAGATGGCATTATGAACCTCCAATTATTCTTAACAACTTATCAGTTGTATCCTCTACTTGTCCACCCTTAGCATACGGGCTTGGAAATAGATTCTGTTGTGTAGGGTTAGCAAATATACTACTAAAGTCATATAAGTAGTTTAATTGCATCGGATCAGGGGTTTTGACGGTAACTTGTTGTCCACCCATATCTGGGGACTCCATAGCCATACCTAGGAAATCTCGCAGCCCCGCTCGCACAGCCTCTTGCTCAATATTAGTCTGGATGTTTTGTTCCATCTCAGTAATCTGATCTTGAGTTTGGGTTATGTCTTCTTGTAATGCAGTCTCGGTATCGAAGATAGCATCATACACCCCTGTGGGTGCAAATATGGAAGTATCGGCAACTGTAACATCGGTATCGCCTGCTAGTATACTTTCTAACAGAGTTTGGTCGTTGATGTCAATTACACCATCACCTGTTACATCGTACTGCTGTATTACCTCTGCGTCACTTATAACTTCAGCTTGTGCAATAATATCAGCAACAAAATCAATGTCAGCTTGAGTTACTTCTTGTGCAGCTTTACCGACTAGCGCGGCTACTGCGTCTATTTCTCCTGATAGATTAGTTTCAGTTTCAATTATTTGCTCTGATAGGCTAGTTTCTGCTTCATTTATTCGGTCTAAAATAGATTCTTCTGTAAGCCCAAGTTCTGTGAGCAAGTTAGTCTCAGTAGAAGTAATCTGGTCTAGCAGGGCCTCTTCAGTTAATCCAAGCTCTGTAGCTAAGTCGCTTATCGCAGTGGTGAGAGCTTCATCTCGGTCGATACCCGCAAGTTCATACTCAGCCATCTTGTCGAGGATTTCAGTTTCCATATCCCCGAGGTCAACGCCAATATCTTCTACGGCTTTGTCAATCTTTTCTTCCAGCCCAGTTTGGCTATTAGTAATAAGAGTTTCTATCTGGTCTAAACCAAGGTTTAGCTGGTCAAGAATATCTGTTTTGGTTGTACCTAACTGTTCTGCAAGATCGCTAATTGCAGAATCAATAGCTTCGTCGCGTTCTTGTCCCGCAGTTTCGTATCCTGCAATAATCCCAAATAATCCGGTTGGATCAGTTGATTCGTCTTCTTCTGTTAACGGGTTATCCGCAACGGCTGGTTCCCCAAGCAACCCTGCGATGTCACTTACATCTTCTGCAACTTCACCGACATCTTCAGTAATAGTGCTAGTTTGTTCGTTAATTAAGTTTGTAAGGTCAGTAACTGCGACACCAAACTCTACGGCAAGAGACGCAATAGCTTCTGCGTTGGTCATACCTTGCGCCATAAGCGCGTCTACTTGTGCGTAGATACCCGTGGCTTCTGTTAATAAGTTACCGTCTGCGTCGTACTCAGCGGCAGTACCTACGTTGCCTGCAAGGGTAGCTAAATCGGTACCTAAACTGTCAACCGCAGAGTCGATGTATCCGTATATCCCTGTGGCGTCCACGTCACCCGTTGCAGGGTTGCCTAGAATGGCTAAGATTTCGTCTGTAGTGTTGTCTATATATCCGTAGATGCCCGACGCATCTGTATCATCTGTTGCAGGGTTACCAATAATGCTGTTTACGACATTTGAAACATCGTCTGTGCTGATATTTTCTAACCCACCAAGGGCTTCAGTAACAATAGCGGTAACTTCTTCTTCGCTAATGTTATTAAGATCGCCAATCGTTGCATACAGCCCTGTTGCTTCACTGTCATCAGTTGCTGGTTGACCTACAATATTTGCAACAATACCAGATACATCTTCTTCGCTTAGATTTTCTAAGCTACCAATTGCGGCAGTAACAATGCTATTTACATCGTCAACACTAAGGTCATTGAGGTTGTCGATATTAGTGCCAAGAGCATCAAGCGTAGCGTAAATACCCGTAGCTTCTGCGTCTCCTGTAGCAGGGCTACCAATAATTTCATTAATAGTTTCAGTGACTTGCTCGTTAGTAAGCCCAGCGTCTTTTAAGTTTTGAACTGCCTCGTCGATATACCCGTATAGCCCTGTGGCATCAGCATCACCACTAGCTATGGCACCAACAGCATCGGTGAGGCTATTAACGGTCTGGTCGATTGCTGCAACTTCAAGCCCAAGATCACCAAGTGCGTTAATCATGTCGTTCTTAACAATATCAAGGGCCGCTTGCATCTCTTCAGATACACCTGCTTCACCTGTAAAGTTGTTAAGAATGTCCATAATAGAGTTGTAACGTGCAGTCGGGAGGTTTTCTTCAGCTTTACCTGCCAGATCACTTTCCATGTACTGCCCGATGAGCGCCTGAATATCCGCATCAGTTGGGCGTTCTAACCCTAGGGCTTCATAGGCAGCGGCAACTTCTTCAGCGTTAACCAATCGTGGATCAACGTACTCTCCAATAGCAGTTTCTTGCTGGGCCTCGTTAACCTGCCCAGTAAAGCGAGCAACTTCAGCATCAGTCGGGGTGTATCCTAGATTTTCAAGGAATGCTTTAGCTTCGGCGGCATCGGTATAAAGTGGATCAACAAACGTAGCAATTGCTGCTTGTTGTTCTGTTTCGGTAGTAGCCCCAACAAATTGTTCAATTTGCTCTTTGCTAGGTGTAAACCCTAGATCATTAAAGAACTGTTTAGCTTCCTCGTAGGTAGTAATAAGAGGGTCAACATATGCAGTTAAGTTTTCAATCCCCGTAGTTTCAAAGTTTGCATCTCCTTGACCTACAAATTGAGCAATTTGTTCTGCTGTTGGGTTAGCTATGCCTTGCTCTTGTAGAGCGGCTGTAGCTTCTGCGTCTGTTATCTGCCGAGGATCAACATAAGTGCCGACTTGAGTTTGGGTGGTGCTTGCAAAGTTTGCGTTACCTTGGCCCACATACGCAGCGATTTCGGCATCGGTAGGTGTATATCCAAGGTCTGCAAAGTATTGCTGTGCTTCTGCCTCGGTTACTTGCCGTGGGTCAACATAGGTACCAATGTTAGACTCCTGCGTATTTTCCGCCGTTTGTCCTACAAAGTTAGCAATCTCGGCATCCGTTGGGGTGTATCCTAGCGAGTCAAAGAACGCACGTGCTTCCCCAGCATCGGTATATCGTGGGTCTACATACGCGCCTACAGCGGTTTGCTGAGTCGTTTCGCTATTCTGCCCTACAAACTGCGCTACTTCGGCATCTGTCGGGGTGTATCCTAGCGAGTCAAAGAACGCACGTGCTTCTGTTTCGGTAGTTTGGCGGGGATCAACGTAGTCACCAATCGCAGTTTCTTGAGTTGATTCGGCAGTCTGCCCTACAAACTGAGCTATTTCTGCGTCAGTTGGCGTATACCCAAAGGTATCTATGAACATGTTCGCCGCTTCTGCGGGATCGGTATATCGTGGGTCGATATAGGTATCTACCCGTGCTTGAATGTCAGCATCGCCTTTTGCACCTACAAGAGCATCAATCTCTGCTTGTGTAGGTTTATAGTCTTGGTTTGAAGAAAACGCAGTGCTAACTTCTTCAGTGCTCGTATAATTTGAGTCACTGATATTGTTCATAATGTTATTCTGTATCACGGGGTCAGTGATACCAAGATTATTTAACTCTACCGTCGCTGCGTTAAGTGAAGCTGCTGTAATTCCTGCGGCAACAGTGTTCTTAATAATTGCATTTACTTGTGGATTAATAGCCGAGATAGCATTAGAAACTGCGTCACCTGTTTGAGCCACACCGTATGCACCGCCAGCAACGGGGCCACCAACAATGAAGCCCATCAAAGCTGCGCCAGCTACTTCACCAGCTACGTCACGTGTGGGGTCGATCTGATAGAGATGTCCTTCACGATATGCAGTTGCGACACCTTCTTCTATAGATTCGGTGACGCCCTCTTTTATCATAATCTTGCCGCCTTCGAGCGCACGGCTTGTTAGCTCCCCAAAGACCGTCGCCATCTTACCGCCAACGCCGTCACCGATAAGGGCTTTCTCAAGCGCCATGCCACCGACACCCATAGTTGCGGCAGTCATGAAAGCCGCCACGGTGCCAGTTTCAACAGCTAAGTTTAGAGCGTACGCTTTTGCGTCTTTTTCGCTCATACCAGTCTTTAAGGCTACTTCTAACGCAGTATCGTACGCTTCACTAGCAGTACCACCGAAACTTTCAGCAACATCCGTGGCAATAGCGGTGGAAATACCAACCTTTGAACCAATTCGGGCAGAAACTTGAGCGCCCATACCTGCGAAACGTGCAGCGCCCTTGGCTGCAAGGGATGCTCCGCCACCAATTAGTAACGGTACAAGTTCTTGTGTAGCCTCTACCCCAATGTATTCGGCAAGGAAAGTTGTGGGGTGCTCAGCAAAAGCACCCAGTATGTTCCCTGCTTTCTCTAATGCTCGGTCGTACCATGGTGCGTTAGGGTCTGTTGGCTGACCCATCATTTGTTGTATTTCAGCTAGGTTAGCTTTGTACTCATCGGTGTTTGTATTTTCACCAAGTTTAACAAGGGTGTCTGCAAATTTACCTAGCGCAGTGTCCGGCGGTGCAATTCCCGCAAGGGCTACAACACCATTAAAGGCACCGAGAATACCACCACCAGCTTTAACCACGTTCGCCGCAGTATCAATAATCCACTCGTTACCGCTTTCTTTTGCGTAATCCAGCACTCCAGATACAAAGTCGATCATAGAGTCGGCGTAACCCATCTCTTTACCAGCGTTTTTGATGGTATTGAGGTAGTCTCCCCCCTGCATACTGTCAGCGCCGTAGTAGATGTTTATCTGCATTGGCTCTACTAAGTTGCCGTCTTCACCTGTACGAGTTGTAGTCCACGCACGGCCTTGTTCATCGTACGATGTGTTTACAGTAACTCGCCCGTACTCAGGGTCCCACTCAATTGTAGAGACCGAAACATTACGCCATTCACGATTACCGTTTGCGTCGTAAGTTACTACCGCGTTATTATCAGCAACATCTTGCCAAGTTGTATCCGCGCCGAGAGAAATTTCGTTAGACCCACGGTTATCTGCGGTGTGCAGGGCGGCTTTTTCTTCGTTAGTTAGGGCCTCTCCGTCCATACCACCAGCCGTATCAAACCCAAGACTTTCTAATCTTGCGCGAGTAGTATCATCCAATACAGCATTAGAGTATTCAGACGCATCAGCAACCGCCTTCGATAGTGCTCCTGCAAAACCGTTAAGCATAGCTTCGTTGTTTAGAAGTTCTTCTAATTCTTGCGGGGTTCCGTAGGTATCGGTAATAACATTTACAATACGCCCCATTTGTTCGGTACTAAGCCCACTAGGATCAATACCCGCCGCTTCAAGAATCTTTGTTATTGCTTGGTTTCGATTGTTATTTATTGCTCGGTCGTAATCGGCTTGGTTTGTGTATACGTTGCCGTGCTGCCCGTTCGTAAGGTAATGAGTAAAGGCATCTGTATCATCAGATAAACCGTTAAGATACTTGTACTCTGCCTCATTAAAATTGGGCGACATCGTAGTTACATACGCACGCTCTGCGGCGCTGTAGACAGGTTGTAATTCTTCGTTAAGACGTCCAGCACTTACTTGTAAGTTACCTTGTGCTACTCCAAGTTCAGTTTCTAACTCAGTAAATTTGTCTTGGGCATCAATTATTTGTTGCTCGTAAGCATCCATCCTCGGTTTGTATTCTGCGTACTTTGCGTTTAAATCTGCCACAGCTTCTTGATATTCCGCTAACAAATTGTCGTAAACCGTTTGTCCTTGCCTGCCGCCCCTTTCGCGGTCGTCCATTGCGTTTTCACGCGCTACTTCTAACTGCCCTTGCATAGTCTCAAGCGCAGATAGGTCGTCGTTTATTTCAGTACGTAGACTTTCATATCCTTCGTAAGCGGCGTTGCGGCTAAGTACCTGCGCGTCAAGTTCGTCGGCAATACGTACAGTTTCTTGGTAATCCCCCGACATTTTGTCGATGCTATTGTTTATGAAATCTCCAATACCGGAGTTATCAATAGCATCATGAAGTGCTTCCATGCCGTAGGCAGACATAACACCTTGAAGCGCAGCGGCGGCTTGTTCTCCTGAACCGCCTGACAAAGCAATTGCGGTAGTGCGCTGGATAGCCGCAGTGACGTAGCCAATCTCACGGTCACCCATGGACTGATCTTTGTCGATGTACCCTTGTACTAATTCAGCGGTAATAAGGCCGCGTGTAAGCGCCCCCGCCATAAGTGCAGGAGTAATTTCTTGACCAGTAAGCTCCGCTGCAAGAGCGGTACTAATCATGTTCTGCACTACATTTGGTATGGTACGAGTAGTAGTTTTGCCTGTAACTGGGTCAGTTACAGTGCTCTCGAACCCAATCTTTTCGCCAATCTTACCCATAGCAGCGGATACAGCGGCAGTAATACCACCCCGTGCAAATGCCTCAAATGGGTCTTCTCCATATAGAATTGCTGTTGTTGCGCCTACAGTACCTTGGCTAACCATGGTAGCCACAAGCTCACGAGTACCCGCAGATACACCTTCGCCAAGAGCGTTGCCAGCAGCTTCACCTGCCCAGTCACCAAGTTCTCCGCCAACTTTTCCAGCAACGTAGGAAATCGCAACGGACTTCATTACGTCCCCAAAATCCCCACCCTTGGCGGCGGTAGAAGCTCCGTCAATTAGGGGTATAGCCCATGCGTTACCTGTAGCAATAGCAACTACTTTGGCAATCGTTGTAAGCGGGTCGTCCATAAGGGCTTTTACAGTGTCGCCAACAAATTCAAAAACAGGCTCAATAATTTCATCAACGGCAAAATCAAGGACATCCTCGATGGCGTCACCGACCCAGTTGACTACCTTTTTGACTACTTTTACGACTGCGGACAATTTATAAACCCCGTGCTAATGGTTCTTTACCTAATCGCATATAGACCACGTACTGATTAGTTTCGGGGTCCATACCTATACCGATCTGGGTATCTTGTTGTTTCGCACGGCGTTGAAAAATCTTAAACCCATTGAGGAACACCGGACCATCAAATTCGGTTGTATAATGTGTAATACCCCTTTTCTGCAAGTAAGTAAAATACTTGAAGCCGTTTTTTACAAAGTTACGTCCTGTGTCTACATTGAACGCACGGCCTACCATCTTCTTACTATTTTTCCCTTTGCCCACATGGGATACAAACACCGTGTTACCAATCTGAACTATGTCCGTGTTTGGCAGTGTTGTTTCCGCAGCAATAGAAGCTAAGATAGCTTCCTTGGGGTATGGTAGATTATCCATACTATAGATGGATTGAGCGATAATCTCTGGACCACCCAACAATTTCTCTTTACTGTCTACGAGTTTCATGAACTTACCTCCGGTGCAAAAATAGCGGCGGAGTATATGTTGCCCATACCAGCAGCTAAACTAAGCAGTAATCCATCAGGTACGGGGGCGTCAGCAGACAAGAACACAGAATCATCCTGTGTCCTATTTAGAATCTTAGGCACGTAGCCAGTTTTCATGTCTTCTAACAACAATCCAGTCTCCAACAAGCCGCTTGCACCCATTGTGTGCCCAATCCGAGGTTTGTACGATGTCGCTACAAACTCATTAAGGGAGTGCAATAGTGCTGATTTCTCCGCAGCATTGTTGACTGGCGTGCCAGTTCCATGCGTCTTTACCAATCTTACTTCATTTTTGTGTGCTTTGGCTACAAATAATGCACCCTCGATAGCTTTACTAAACCCAGAACCGTCGTTTCGTTGGCCCAAAGGGTTTGTACTATCTTCCGCAGAACTATACGCGCCTAGAAATTTAGCCATCGGAGCTACCATACCAGCGTGTTCCTTTTCAAAAATAGCTAGTGCTGCACCTTGCCCAAGGAAAAATCCTTGGTTCGTGGCGTCGAATGCTGATGGTTGTCGCTCTCCTTCGTCTTTATATTGCAAGCTAGCACCCGCTTCTCCAAAGAACTCTAACGTCAGATTATTAACTGCGTCTTCACCTGTAAACACAATAACACGGTCAAACTCAAAGTTGTTCATTAAATTTTGAACTTCCATGAGGACTTTTAAGCTAGAAGCACAGGCGCTAGCATCGGTTGATACATGGTCGTGTACTCCAAACATGCTGGCGATTCGCCCTGCATAGATATTAGTGAGCACAATAAAAGGTATTTTTACCTTATAGTGCAATTCGGCGTCGGGGTTTTTGTCGTACCGCCCGTTATTACCCATCCAACCTTGGTTACCCGCAGCAAATATAAACCCTGTCTTACCTTTTACAGGATTGTCACGTACGTAGTTTATAGTTTCCTCATCAACCAAACTTTCCAATAAGGTATGTGGAGGGTATTTCATCCCACTTTTTGCCCGCCTAAACGTACTTGGTATTATATGAGCATGTTGTGGGTAGGGGACGTCAGTAATAAGTTTTGTTTCGGTAGTGTACGCGGTGTTACATTTTGTAAGATATATCATGCTAAATCCCTCACTAATGCTTTGATGCTATCGTAGGTGTCTTCAGGATTTACAGTCTTATACTCTTCAATAAACGCGCCCACTGCGCCAATAGTAGATGTGGGCCATAAAGCGTCCATTTCCTCACCTTCGGGTACGCCAAAGGCTTCTCCGAGCACAAAGAACGTCAAAGTAACGTCTAGGCTATCAAGACTTGTCGCATCTTCGGTAATTGGTACGTCGAGGGATTCAGCTACTATGTAGTCTTTTGTGACCGCTTTTTGTGCAGCGGCCACGGCGTTAAATAGTTCGAGAAAGTCAAATTTCATGTTGTCGCTCCTGTAAATAGGGTTTGCTCAGTATAGACAAAAAAGCAAGAGAGACAACTACACACCATAACTAGTTTGCTATTAAGACGCCTTGGAAAGACGCGCCGATTTCTACATTCGTAGTATCGGTACTCGCTCGGCATTCAACGTCTGTTTTTTCTGGTAAAGCCAGAGGGTATTCAAACGGTACTAGCAGGAAATTGCTTTGTAGCGTTTGTACTAGGCGCGTCCTAAACGTGTTAGACCCAAACTCACGAGAGACGAATTTAGCGGTGACGTTTTTGTTAGCTAAAGATATAGCTGCGGTAAACGTAACGTCGTCTGTATAGAAGGTTGAGCCTGCGGGTACAGTATATACCACCTGCTGTGTTTGGTTATCCCCAGCCGCAACTTTTGCGTATATATCACCTGTAGGTACCCCCGCAGTTGCTCCAGAAACAGAAACATATATGTCCCCTGCCGCAGTGCCCCCACTACCTGACGTAGCAACAAACACACGATTTACCCGAAGCCATCCTGACGCATCGCCAATCTGCACCTGAGTCTGCCCGTTCATATCGACAGTGACACTTTGAGAGGCGTAGTTTTCGTCTAAGCCTTCTATAGTAACAGTCTGTGCACCTGTACCTGCGCTAATATCTGCGGTGCTAGAACTACTAATAAACGCAGTAAACGCCGCCGTAGCCCACGGATAATCCCCACCATGCACCCAGATACTTTCTTCTACACCGTTTACATCTGGGTTAAACCCAAACTTATACTCAGGAGACGCACCAACCACTTGGCCTTTAGATACTTGTAATTGGTATGGTTCTTGAACTGCCATAGCGTTCCTCAATGCGTTGTCGAGCTGGTTAAAGTAGATACGCAGCACTTTGTTAAATTCTTCAAACGATTGCGCGTCGTAAACTTTAGGTGGGTATGGTAATGCTGGCGCACGGAACGGTACGTTATATCTAGTATTATCTACCGCCATTACCGCCTCCCGTCAGGCCGCATATCAATACGCGGAGTGCCAAGCTGCCACGAAACTCCCAACGCAGTAGACTCAATTTTTACTGCAAGCTGCCTACCGCGTATGCGCGTATTGAGTTGCCCAGTGTATTGTTCTATAGGTAAAACCGCGCTTCGCGTAATATTTGCTGAACTAATTCCACCTTGCGATAGGGGGTCGTTATACCCTGAACCTGAGTTTGCAAGAGGTAACAAAGTCATCGTTGCGACAGGAGCAGTGGCTGTAGAACCTGTAAATGTAATATCAGGAAGTACCCGCCAAATAAACGCAAACTGGTGCCCGTCGTCCAAATCAAACTGTGAGGAAGATATAGAAGCTGCAATCGGAAGCGTTGTATCTGTTTCATTATTGTCCGTGCCAACCTCATGATTGACTAGGTTGTAGCTATACGTAGCCGCTAATGGGAAGTTACGTAGCCCAGAATCTAGCCATGCTGTACGGGACAAATTGCCGTAGTACCACGTGTTTTCCATGTAGTTATAGACTACATACTTATCAACATCGGTTTGGTTTGTAGAGCAGTAGAACCACCAAACTTCGTGAAACGACTCGTTTGTACCTGCAAAAACTTGATCGTATTGTTGGGTATTAAAGTCACTAAATACGTGACGACGTAGATCAGATACTAGCGGTTGCGTGCGTCCGTCATACTTATAGAACTTATCTTTACCCATCCAATAGGCCACACCATTAGCGTAACTAACGGCATTTTGCCCTGCGATAGATATGTTTTCTCCGACAAGTTGCGCCGCCCAAACAGCAGGTGCGCCTACATATTGCATGGAATACACGGCAGAATCGGTCCAAACAAGCACCTCTTGGCGGGATTGCTTTGCTGCTACGATCCGCGTGCCCCGAGATAATACGATACTTCCTGCTTGGTTTGTTGCCGCAGGGGTCCAATTTGCTGGGTTTTCTTGGTCTGACCACCGAACAAGCATAGGATTGATTGTGGCGGATGCAATTTCGTTTGCTCCAAAAGCAAATACAAAACGGCTAATATCAGAAATTTCAATAACATTCTGCACTATTGGAACATCCGATGCCCCTGCTAAATTTTGCAAGGGTACGGCACGGGTATCAACACCCGCAGTGGCGTCCCAGTAATACATCCCGCCGCCACGAGGCCCAAAGATAAGGTCTTCACCAAAGTTTGTTTGGCTCCATAGGCGGATAGCTTCGGTTGAAACAAGCCCAGTACCCCAGACACCGCCGCCCCAAGTGCCTGCACCCCAACCAGCAAGCGGAATTGCGTAAGCAGCGCCGACATGGATTTGGTATGCCCCTACTGTGGAGCTTCCACCGTTTCCGGTATCCGAAGCATTTGCAGTTGCGGTTGCAATAATTGTAAAGCTATTAGCATCAAGTAGCGCATCGACTTGGTATTCTTGGTTAAGCACATCCGCTGTGATGTTACCTCCAAGAGATACTGCCCCACTAAAAGTGACAAAATCACCGTTGGTAGCCCCGTGCCCGTTATCGGCTACGGTTATTACATTACTACCATTAGTAGCAGCAAACGTAACGTCCCCAGCAGCCGTGGTCTCTCGAATAGGCGTAATGTCGTTGTACGCACCGCCTTCTTCCAGATAAAACTTTAGATTAGTACCAACTCCTAAAAGATTGATACTTCCTAACGTAACCCAGTTCCATAATGAACGGCATACCCCAAGATAGGTAGTAGAAGAAATACGCTGCCAGCCACCTATTTTCTCAGGTAAACCTTGGCGAAACCGGACTTTATCGCACTCGTACCATCCGCCTTCATTAGAATAGCTTGTACGCTCCCTATTTACACCGGATTTAAATAATATCTTCTGAAGAGGCATAGGTCCACCTACATAGCTTGGCCAAAAATTGGCGGCAAAGAAGTAACCTGAATGGCTACGCTTTGCTTTAAATTAAGCGGTTGCCCGCAATCAGAGCAAGTATCGGCTGAAATCTCGAATTCATCAAGATCGTAACTGCAATTTGCACAAACAACTTCTACTGTATGGGTCGGCTCAACACCAGAATCAATGTCCCGAGCGGCTACTACTGTCTTCATAACTATCCTCGCAATTCAAAATGTGGCCCATCAAAGAATGGGCGTTTGCCTTGGCTACGGCGAAGATCAACGTAAGAGTTCATAGCCTCCTCCATTGTACCATCCCAAACGCGAATATCGTCTACCGACCATGCGCCGCCCCACCTAATATGTACGTTGTGGTGGCGTGCAGCAACTTTCATTGCATCAGCAAGGTCATCGTAAAGCGAGATTTCCCACGAAGCTCTTGGGCCAACGTAAGCCATCAAGTCTACAGCGTGACTAAATCCATCTGCCTGTCGCAGATGATAACTATTCATGGTCTTTGATGCACCTTTTTCAAACAATTCTTTTTGTTCTTCGAGGGTTCTCACACCGTAGATTACACCAAAATCGGTAGACGTTTTTTCAATGGCCGTATGTACTACCTTAACCAAATCGGGGTGTACCCCATCTAAGTTAGTTATACTACGCTGGGATAGCTTAAACGTCATTTAGACACTCCTTTGTACTTTTCAAATGTACGCAGCCCCCCAAGCCCGATTAGCCCACCAAGAACAGTCATAAGAGTGCTCATATCAAATTCCGGTAGCATAGGGATAGTAGCCCCTGTAAGTGCTACAATAAAGAGTAAAAAAGGTTGTATGACAAAATGGTAGGCAAACGCGATTCCGCATACCCACCCGATAAATGGCCTCCAGCCGCCCTTAAACAAAGAGCCGGACGCTGCTTCAGCCTTGTTAACTTCTATCTGTGCAAGACTCAGCTCGTGAGCTTGCCTCTCTGCCATAGTCGCAATTTCGTGAGCGAGTTTAGCTTTTTCGTCTGCGTCGGGGATAAACTTATCGAGTAACCCACTTACAGGTCCAATCAGTGCTTGTAGCATGTACACACCTTTCCAGAAGAGTTTATTAACTATACCATATCGTTTTGTTACTACTTTTGCAAAGAAATTGCAATCCGTGGTTAATCCCAGAATAACGTATTGCTTGGCACCATAACGGGCACACACCAACCGTCAATACGATTACCCGCATAGTAGTACGCTCCGTTTCGGTACCGATTACCTTGCTCTATTTGAGAGGCAAAAAAATTACACCTGCGGATGTCTCTGAAATACATGCCCTGCGTGTCAACTTCCGTGCCACCAACTGTTATCATAAGTATGAACGCCATGACCATGACAGAGGTTATCCCCCCATACTTACGAGGTACATTACCCATGCAAATAACGCGTAAATACCTATTACAAACACTACGGCTCCAATAAAATAACTGAAGTATTCGTTGCGTTTTATTGCTGCTTTCCGAATGTCGTCTTTTTCTTTGAGCCGTCTTTTGCGGGCTTCAGCTTGGAAGCGCACCCAATCATCCCAAAGACCGGGGCGACCATAGATTTTTATCATAGATTCAAGGTCTTTTTCCGCTTGAGTAATTTTCTCAAGGGCCATGAACTCTTCTATGTCTTGGTCAGATTGCCCACTGAGAGAACCCCAGAAGCTCTTCTTTTTCTTTTGGTGCCGACTTTTTAGTTCTTCTTTGGCGTTAGTAATCGTGGTGATTTGCTGAAAGCAATCCCCTAAGTCGCGGCCATTAGCCACAAATTGTTTTACAACGCTAAAAGCCGCGTTAAACGCAGCCAATTCAACAAGCATACCAATGCGCTCCGTGTAATACAGATCAAATTAGCGCAGCACACTGGCGTTGTTTACTTATACCATAACAAGTTAATGTTTGTATAGGGGTAGTTATCGTTTCTCCATTAGACGATCTAGTTTCTCGTCTAACCGTTCCAAACGATCTAGTACCCTGTTTATATCGGCATGGGCTTCTGACTTAGTGACATATTCTCGTGCCATCTCTTCACGTGTTCTGTTCAACAGAATAGTGACGCGCTTTATCTCATCGTGCTGGGATTTAATCCACCACCCTAAACCACTTATTACTGCGGCAAATACCATGTTCAAAAGCGCGTCCATTTCCATTATTCAGCCACTTCTTCTGTAGGTTCTTCTAAAGACTTCGCAAGCATATTGACAAACGCCTCGCGGCCTACTTTCAACTGATCCATGTTAAAAAGCAGGTTCCCTAGCTTCTTGTCTAAATCAGCAACGTGGTTGACCATAGTCATTTGCTGCTCGGTCAGGTCTTCAATGTTGTGTTCTACATCATTGACAGTAATGGTTTTATTTTCGTTTTTAGCCATCATAAGTCTCCAGTTAAGTTAAGTTTAATTTACCAAGGTAAGGGTGTGTTCTCGGGGCTGACAGGTGGAGTAATCATGCTGTCAATCTGGCCTTGAACGCAAGATTGTGCGCTACTAATGTCGGACTCAGGAATCCAACCGATTACTTCGGTTTCAGTTAGCTGGTCAAAAGGCACAAAGTCGCCCGATGCTTCGCTAGAACTAAATTGTGTACTGCCGCCGATAGAGGCAGTGTTTACGCCATCTACACCAGTGACTTCCCACATGGCGGTAACCACATAGTCAGGATCAGGTTGTTGCAGGGTGTACAGGGTGGTGATTGTAGTGGTGAAAGTTGTCATATTATTTTCCTTCTAAGGTTTCGAGTCGTGCTGTGAGTTCTTGTATGGCTTTAACAAGTACGGGGATTAGTGCTGCTTCTGCAACTTCCTGAGAACCATCTTCTCTATCGTCCCAGAGTCTAAAGCCATCTTTAATGCTTGCATCTGCATCAATTGCTGCTTTGACTTCTTGAGCTATAAAGCCGTGGTTAGTTTTAGAGTTTTTAAAGACTTCGGTTGAGTCAGCTTCATAGGCGCTAAAGGTTTCAGGTAGTTCACCTAAAGTCCTGTACTTGAAGGTTCTGGGTCTAAGTGCATTGATGAAGCTCAGACCTGTTGTAGAGTCTACAATGTCTTTCTTGTAGCGTTCGTCAGATACTGTTGCCCATGTTGCTTCGCCGTGTGCGGCTCTAATGGCTGAACCCGAACTGCCTAAAGTTGTGTATCCCGCCGCACCACTAACATTATACCCAATAACATTTGCGTAAGCTGCGTCTGCCGTAGTCGTATCTGCGTAATTTCCAATAAGGATATTACCAATACCTGTTGTAAGGTCAACGTCGTGCGATCCAGCAGTGTAGCCAATAACTATGTTATTAACGCCAGTTGTTATCGCCTCCCCAGCCCCTACACCAAGAGCAGTGTTTTCAGAGCCTGTGGTGTTTGCGTTTAAAGCATTTCTTCCCACTGCTGTGTTGTTAGATGCTGTGGTGTTTTTATTTAAAGCATATGCACCAAGAGCGGTGTTATCAATTCCGGTTGTATTTCTGGCTAAAGTCCCCGTCCCAACAGCCGTCAACTGAGCGCCTGAAGTATTGTTATTCAACACGTTATAGTTGTCTGACCCAGCCCCGCCAACACCTACGTTATAACTTCCTGTAGTGTTTGATGGAGCCGCACCCGCACCCAAAAACGTGTTTCTTACACCTGTAGTGTTTGACGCACCCGCAGATTTTCCAACAGCGGTGTTCTGGTCGCCTGTGGTGTTTACGCCTAAAGCACTTGTACCAACTGCTGTGTTGTTAGATGCGGTCGTATTTGCGTATAAAGCTGAATTACCAACAGCAGTATTAGAAGCTCCTGTTGTGTTAGTAAGTAAAGCGTTTTCTCCCAGTCCTGTGTTGTAACTTGCTGTTGTATTCCCGCTTAAAGAACCTTTACCCAGAGCAGAATTACCTGTGCCTGTGGTGTTTGCCAATAAAGCATTCCGACCGATTGCTACGTTATTAGCGCCGGTTGTATTTGCCACTAAAGCAACTCTACCAATGGCGGTGTTGTCATAGCCTGTAGTATTAGCGGCTAAAGCTCCTCCTCCGACTGCGGTATTATCATTTGCGGTAGTGTTTGCGCCTAAAGCCCCGCTGCCAATGGCTACGTTTTCAGAGCCTGTAGTATTAGCGTCAAGCGCAGTTTGACCCACTGCAACATTGGAAGCGCCTGCCGTATTTGCGGCTAAAGCAGAATAGCCTATAGCTATGTTATTAGACCCTGTCGTATTCACATTAAGTGCAGCGTAACTTATTGCTACGTTGTTACTTGCTGTGGTATTTGAAGCAAGGGCAGAGTCACCAATTGCGGTGTTAAAGTTTCCAGTAGTGTTTGCGGTTAAAGCACTATAACCCACCGCAACGCTATAACTGCCTGTATTGGCGGCGTCAAAGGCTAAATGGCCTATTGCTACGTTTCTTTGCCCCGTAGTGTTTAAAGTTAGCGCACCAGCACCTACTGCGACATTTCCTGCGCCTGTGGTGTTTGCGGTTAAAGCCTGAAAGCCCAACGCGGTGTTGTTAGAGGCTGTAGAGTTAGCGTCCAAAGCAAAAGCACCCAAGGCAGTGTTTTGAGTGCCTGTGTTGTTTGCGTATAAAGCATTATAACCAACGGCTGTGTTGTTACTTGCTGTGGTGTTTGAGAACAGTGATAAATTACCAAAGGCGGCGTTATATGCGCCTTCTGTGTTAAACCGTAGGGCATCATGCCCAAAAGCCGACAGACTGTTTCCAGTGGTGTTGGCTGCCAAGGCACTTGCGCCCACTGCCGTGTTAATTGTACCAGTGGTATTGGCTGTCAGCGCACCATGACCAACAGCAGTGTTGAATGTCGCCGTAGTGTTGGAGGTAAGTGCAAGGTTTCCAACCGCTGTGTTATATCCGCTCGTGGTGTTTGCCCTTAAAGACTGATAACCAACCGCTGTGTTGTTAGAAGCTGTACTATTATTAAGTAAAGCAGCCATACCAATTGCCACATTACTACTACCAGTTGTGTTGTTAGCAAGCGTT
>Ga0070748_1000411_pt1 | contig 21400 bp, 25 predicted proteins | sample VirMetDEL_Nov_12_FD_77015 | JGI IMG/M metagenome (GOLD analysis project Ga0070748, IMG submission 77015) | Aqueous microbial communities from the Delaware River and Bay under freshwater to marine salinity gradient to study organic matter... | ecosystem: Environmental > Aquatic > Marine > Coastal... | reverse complement strand
GAAGCATACGCTAAGTTTATTAGCCAATCCGATTCAGACTTTGCTGTTGAATATAGAGGGTTTGATGAGGCTAATCAAAATAAATTTTGGAGACATATGTTACAGTTTGGCTTCCTAATAGACGTAGATCAAGAGCCCGACGCCGTTAAGGACTATATAAAAATTCTAAAGCCTATGGCGAGAGGTAAATAGTATGGAGCTTTCAGACCCCTTTGAACGTATAGAGCCTTTCCGTCAAAGAAAAGATGAAGGCATAGAAAATGAAAACGCCTCTCTTGAGAGTGGCGATGTAGCCCTTCAACCTTTGCAGCAGGATGCACCTTCTACGGATAGTACCTCTCTGCTAGCTGACCCCTTTGAACGTATAGAGCAGTCTTCCTCTGTTACAGAGGAAGAGCCTGTGGCTGAAGGTGCGCCTGTAGCCGAAGAAGTTGCACCAGTGACAGAGGTGACTGAAGAAGCTACATCTTCTGAAGAGACTGGCTATGAAGATTTGTATAATGATAGAAATCTCATAGACGATATTAATACGTATTGGATTAAACGCGTAGGCAAAAAAGAGGGCAGTCAGGCGGAAGGTGAGACAGACGAAGAGTATGTCAACCGCTTTATGATTGACCAATATAGGCCAATCGTAGGTGGCAGATTACATACAGCTTTCATTGAAGCTGACTGGCTAGCTGAAAGTGATGACGTTTACAGAAGAGCCTTCGGTCGAATCTTATCTAAGATTGAAGAGAAAGCTCCAGAAATCTATGAGCAGACTTTTGAGGATGCAGCACAGACAGCGTGGGACTATCTGTATTACGGTGTAACTGATCCTACAAACATCGCCACTACTTTAGGCGCTGCTATAATGACTGGTGGTGTAGGTGTTCCCGCAGCTCTAGCTGCAACTAAAGCTACAGCTATAACTGCAATCCGGCAGGCTCTTATAAGCCGTGCTGGCGGTATTGTTACAGGCTCCCTTATTGGTGGGGCTCAATCTGCTACACAAGAGTATGGTCTACAGAGAGCTGAGAGAGAGGCTCACATTGATCCTCAAACACAGAAGTATGATCCCGATAACAAATATGATGAGACAGGCTCTAGCTTTAAGCGCATAGCTATAGCGGGTGCTGCAGGTACTGTATTAGACGCTATTCCGGGCTTTCTCGGGTCTCACAGTTCTAAGAACATACAAGCCAATAAAACTAAGCAGTTAGCTGAGTACACTAAGAACCGAACAGCTAACAAAGCAGCTAAGAATATGTCTGAAACTCTAGATACAGATGTTCTAGACGGTAAGACTACACCTGAAGCTCATGATCTAGCTATGAAGATGTCTAAAGATACGGACGCAGACTTTAAAGAGAAAGCCACAAAAGCTAAGTCTGAGCCTCTGTTTGATAAAGACGGCAATACGATTGCTGAGACTGGTCTCTTTGAGGCTGCAGACGGTGTTACAGAAGAGGCTAAAGGCGCAGCTATTCGTAGCATTCTGAACATTGATGTTCAAAGAAAGCTAACTGAAACTACTACTGAAATCATAAAAGAGTTCGAGAGTAGAGGCATGACTAAAAGTCTAGACTTTACAGACAATGATGGTAACACTGTTAGTATGACTAAAGCTCTCGAAAGCTACAGAGAGGGTAAGCTAAAGGTAACAGCGCTACACGCTAATATCATTGACTCTATCTCACAGCGTATGACTAAGAGGTGGGATGCTTACTCTCCAGACGATCTTAAGGCTGCAGATATAGATTTAGAAGTTTCTATTATTGATGATGCTATCTCGAAAGCAGGCTTGACTAGAACTGAGTTTATCAACACTCTTGCTCTGTTCACAGACGGCTCTCTCAAAGTAGGCGATGTATCTAAGAAGTCAGTATCAGACGCAGCTAAGATTCTACGCACTGCATCTGTTATGAAGAACAATCTTAACAAGTTCTTCACTGACAATATGGACGATGAAGTACTAAATCAAGTACTGTCTAAACATGCGGATAAGCACACTGACAAGATAGGTGTTGCCTTTTCAGGGTTTCGCTCTATTGCCCAATCTCTGGATAGAGCTAGAATTGCATCTCTAACATCTCAGCTGAGTACTACAGCTAGAAATAACATATCTGGCATTGGTATGGCTTCAGCTCAGACTGGTGCTGATATCATTGACTCGGTTTTGTATCACACATACAACGGACTAAGAGACCCCGGTAGCATAAGTGTTTCTGGCATTAAGAAAGGTCTGAAAGAAGTTGTATCCGACAGCTTTGCAACCTTCGGCTATCTAGCTTCTCAATCTAAGAGTCAGGCTATTATTGAAGCTACAATGTCTGCAGATAGTTTGCAGTATCATAGATTGCTTAGAAGTAACCCCGACCTCATAAGAACTAAAACCCCTAAAGCGCCTTCTAAGACCTCTAAAGCCACTAAAGCTACTAGAGAGAAAGGCTCTGCCTTTTCAGCCTCTTTTGAGAGTCAGAAAGGTGCTCCGGCTCCCGAAGGCCAGAGAAGAGTGCGGGACTTAGTGGAAGAGAGGGCAGATCAGTACTCTAACTTTATGAACACTTTCAACATTGCATCAGATGCAGTGTTCAGAAGAGCTTACTATGCTAGATCACTACGCCGCCACTTTAATAGGCACCTTAAAGTAAAGCGAGATGCAGGTGAGCCTCTATCCATTACTCTAGACGGTGTAACTAAAGAGCCAGCCAATCTTGATGAGTGGTTGATGGCTGGAAAGCTTATAGATAAGCGTCTAGTGAAGAATGCTATTGATGATGCTCTGCATAAGACATTTGCTGGTGAGGTTAAGTATAGCAATAAGGCTATTAGCGCTAGCAATTTCGTAAGACTTTCACAGTCTATACCGTTCGTAACTACTGCTGTTATACCGTTCCCCCGTTTTGTTGTTCATGCAGCTAAGACTGTGTTTGAGTATAGCCCCTTTGATCCAGCTGCAAAGCTATTCAGATATGCAGTTGACAAAGAGCTGAGAACAGTTGCAGGAGCAGCAGACGCAAGACAAGCTGTAGGCAAAGGTTTAGTAGGCACTGCCACTTTTATGTGGGCTTTCGCTAATAGAGAACAGTTCCCCGAGCTTCAGTGGTATGAAGTACAAACTGCTGAAGGCGACCCCCCGATTGACGCCAGACCTTTGTACCCTCTAAATGTGTATTTAGCTGCAGCTGATCTATTCAGAGGTGCCTTTGGCTTCGATGCAGAAAGAAGAGAGCGCACTACTTATGATGTCATAGGGGCGCTAGAGGGTATGACAAGTTTACCCTTTAGGACTGGTGCTACAGATGCTTTCGCTGAAGGCATTGTAACATTGGCAGGTGAGCTGCTTAGTGATAAAAACTCTGACAGTGTTAAGGCTGATAAAGCCCTCCATTCATTGGGTACATTCTTCGGAGAAGTGTTCGGAGGGTACACTACGCCTGCTCGTATGGTACGAGATGTAGCTATTGCCTTTGATAAAGAGGAAGGCAAGTACAGACAACGATCTACCTCTGAGAACTCGGGTGGCTTCGGTGGAGGCTTTGCCAATGCTTTTTGGGATAGTTCTATGCCGGATGAAGCCTTCGGCGTTACATTTGATAGCAGAAGGCCTGTGACTGAGTATATAGCAAACTCAGCTGAGAAGCAACGCTACGCATCTCTATCTAAGTTTAACGGTATAACCCGTTCTAGATCACAGAACTTAGTTGAGGCAGAGCAAGTTAAGCTAGGCATAAAAAAGAGAGACATCTTTCCTACAACTTCATCTGAAGTATTGGACGCCTCTATAGCTAGACATGTGGCCCCCATAGCCGAAGAAAGAGTAGCATTTCTTATTAAGTCTGATAGGTATCAGAGAGCCGACTTCAATGGTCGCAAAGAGATGTTCAAAGCAGAGTTCACTAGTATCAGAGAAGAAATTAAGGATGTTGCAAAGTTAGGAGCTACTGATGAATTTAAGAGAGGTCTAGCTGAGATAAATGATCAGTATAGAGCAGCAATAAAAACTAATCAGCCTACTGAAGTTATAGCAGAGCTTCAAGAAGCTTACGCTGAAAAGTATTGGTACGCATATACAGGACCAGTAGCTAGAGCTAAGTGGATGGACTTGACTAGAGAGCAGAAAGTTAGAGGTGAGAGGTATCTAGCTAAACGCTATACAGAGACAGTTGCTAAATTGAAAGCTGGTGGTCATATTAGCGGTCTAGATAGGCTAATGTTAAGAGGTGGAAGTGTCGCAGACAGTAAGCTATACGGTCTAGCTGCTGAACACGCTAAAGCCTTCTAGTTACAACCCCAAACTCTAAGCAATGAAAAACCCCCCAACAGTAACTTAATCTGTCGGGGGGTTTCTTTTTGTTGTATTAGTTAGCGATCATCCCCGCTACCAGCCAGTGTACCTCTAGCCTTTCGAGATCGTAGCTTATCAAGATTACCACTAGCTACAGTAGATAGTGGTATGTCAAGATCATGACATAGGGCAGCAATGTACCATAGGACATCCCCCAACTCAGCAGCAATCTGTTCACGCCAATCAATAGGGGGTGTGTCACCCCTAATGATCTTCTTGATCTTGTTTGCAACTTCACCTGCCTCTCCTGCAAGCCCTAAAGCGGGGTAGTACAAAGAAGCACTGTCGGGATACACCATAGTATCATTAGCTTCATGTTGATACTCATCAAATGTCATACTCGGTTTTCTGTTCATATACTCACGAACCTCTCTTTCCAGCTGCGATGTTACGGAAGTATTCTGTGTCATAGCCTCTTTGCCATTCTTTATTCTGCATAGTGCCTGTCTTATGTGGGTTAGAGGTTATGATGACTGTAGCGCCGTTCTTAACTCTAGTCCACTGTCTGCGATTACGGAAAGCTTCAACACCAGCCTCATATTGAAGTCGGAGAGGAGGCCAGTTGTTTTCTTTTTGCCTGCCTCTTACGTTTGATTTTGTCTTTAACATTGTCTTCATAGTATTTCTCAATGAATGAAATCGGGAGGGTGTAACAATCTGATCTAGTTATAAAGCCGGTGTCTTCTTCTACGTCTCCCTTCTTCTTGAATATAGCCTCCTGTAAGAAGACTGATTTGTCTACTATACCTAAGAACCAGCCTTTTGTCAAGTCTCTAGTGACTCGCATAAAGCAATAGTAGTCACACTCTTGTCTGATGTTGTAGTTACTAACTGTACAGTTGTAGGATGAATCTGGTGTTACAGTAGTGCCAACAGTCTTGACATCTGCTGTCTCACCGTTACGTAAGATAATATCATAGTCATATGTATTAGCCCATTCAGCTTTCAACAAGTCTGCAGCTATAACCTCTCCAACGAAGCCTATAAGATTGCCACCGCCACCAGTAATTGAATTATTCAATGTACCCATAGCTGCAGCTTTCTTACGAGCTTCGTCTATCTGTGTGAGTGATATTTCTACCTCCTGCATTAGTTACTCACAATGTCTACAGCTTCACACACACCGGCTGTACAAGCTAGCTCTTGAGAACCTGTAGTAGTGTCTTCGTTCTCGTACTCTGATAGGAACTCTAGCCAGTTTACTGAGTCTGGCGATTGAGCTACTAGAGCATCATACTCGTCTTTAGTACACTCTTGATACGGGGCTTGTCTATAGCTACCTCCGTCATAAGGCAGGAAGCTAATACCCGAGACTTCATCGAAGTTACGGTAGACCCACGCTCCTACATCAAACCACTCATCCTCTTTCACACTGACTGTGATACTCGGTTTGTGTTCACACCAGTGTCTAGCATAAACCTTCCACAATTGCAAGTGAGTGATAGCAGTTACGTCATCCCTACACAGGGCCCCTTCGGGAGCCTTTACTGGAAAAGAGAATACAGTAGTGCTAAGAGGCTTAGTAACGTCAGGCTCATTAGGGATACCATACTCAGACATAAACATAGTCAACGGGTCTTTGTTATCAGCTCTAACTGTACGAATGTAGTAAGGGCTATGCCTCGGGTGAATACCCGAAGCGCTATCTACAAGCTGAGACACAGTGCCACTCGGCTTAACACAAGTTATAGCTGTAGATTGAGGGATGCCTAACTCAGCAGCTAGTTCTCTGTTAGTCTCAATAGCAACCTCCCGTAGAGTGTCTAGAACTTTACCGAGAGCCTCAAAACCTTCAAAGCCGTTAGTAAGCTTACAGTCCATAATACCTGTAAGACTGACTCCGAGCAGCCTCTCTTCTTCAGTATTCTTCTTCCAGACGTTCCGAAGATACTTGAAGTCAGTCATACAGGATTGCAGTGTACCGAGAATAGTAGCCTGTTTAACTTTGCCTTTAAGTGTAGCAAGAGTGTCATCTGACCTCACTACTACTTCGGACAAGTTACAGAATTGATAAGGCCTAAGAATGATCTCAGAACACGGATTTGTCCCGAATGCAATAGGCTTATCTTTGATATGAGTCAGGCGTCTACCGTTACGCGCTACTTGCTTAACGGCAGCTTGTCTATTGAATAGTCCGCGCTCACCTGACTTACTTTCATACAAAGAGTGCCATTCATTCATAAACACCTCCATAGAGGGTCTGTTTTTATAGACAGCACTGTTGTTGGCTAGAGTCCGCTGGCCATTAGTAGCCCACCACTCTCCACTCTTAGCAAGCCTCATGCTTGTGTCACTAAGGTTAGACAGAGAAATAAGAGCGCTGCGGCGTACACCGCCCACTACTACAATCTCACCAATCTTACACATGATGTCATGTGCTTCTAGAGGATACAGACGCCTACCGGCTGCGCCAGCGAAGACGCTAATTACAAACTTGAACAAGTCTTCAAGAGGCTCTGGGCCAGAAGCCCTACCACCGAAGGTCATAAGTCTAGCTCCGGCTGGCCTAACTTTTGAGACGTCCCAATTAAATATGTAACCTGCATACAGGCCAGTAATAATTTGCCTTAGAGCATCACACCAGCCAGCTTTGCTGTCCTCTACTACGATAAGACTTGTAGCTTGCTGGAAAGTATCCGGCACTACAGGCAGCTTTTCAATACCCTCTCGCTCTACAGAGAAGCCCACACCAGTACCACACATAAGAATGTACATACACTCATCAAAAGAGCGGGTGTTGTCTACTGGAATGTAGCTACAGTTGTAGCCCCCCACATGACAACGGTCTAGTGCAGGGCCAGCAGTCATCATAGCTCTCATAGAGGGCATGACACTCAGAGACTTGACAGCCTCTGTTAGGCCGCCTCTCATGCTGTAGATATCATAGTCGTACTTCTCTTTGATAAAGCTCTCTACATAATCAAAATAGCGTTTGATAGTCTCATCAAAAGTTTCACGACGCCCTTTAGCTTCCAGCCAGCGAGCATACCTACTCAACACAATAAAGGTTTGATAGTCTGTATCTAAAAACATTAGTAGCGTTCCTTCTTCTGTGGTTCACTGTGCTGAATGCTAATGAGGTCCACGCCTGCTAGTCCATACATTTCATCAACAATATGATCTGCAATGTCTGTAGCGTAGTCTCCGTCAGAGGGCGTAGCATATTCAGAGGGGTCTACAGTAATTACAACTGTAATCTGTACTAGTGGCATTATGCACCCTTTTTACCGAAAGTTACTTTTACGACATTAGCTTCTACTGTCTCAATTACATCAGAGAAGTCAGGTGAAGTCTCTTCTGCAACTGCTTGATTAAAGAACTCGGGTGTCTCTTCAATAAAGGCAAGAACTCTCTTGTAGATAACATCATCAGTTTCAAGTAGATGCAAAGCTACTGCACTAAGATTAAGCAGGCCCATAATGGACGCTAGTTCATGCCCTACTAAGGAGAAGTCTTCCGGCACGATGCTAGACACACCTACACCGCCAACCCAGCTGCCTTCTTCGTCTAGCATTGGCTCCAGCTTGAGATATACTGCATTGTCTGTGAAGGCTGTGTTGTAACTAATACTATTGCTCATTATTCTTTTTCCTTTCGGGGAAACTTATAAAGTCTTGTAATTCATGTAGGGGTGGCTCTTTTAGCCAATCGTCTGGTATAGTTTTATCGTAGTAGCGGAAGTCATGTTTGATGCACCACATAGCGTATGTGGTCTTAGAGCCTTTATACAACTTCTGTCTACTGTTGTCAAATACAAATCTAATGTCTAGTTCAGGATGCTGTTTTCTGATCTTTAAGTGTTTCAGTCTGTCAGCAGTTACAAATCTACCTTTAGTCTCAACTATGATATTGTTTGGGAGGATGAAGTCAGGCGTGTATGTCCTGTAAGTCAAATCCTCCCATTCAATTTTCACTTTCTCATATAGAAAGTTGATACCTCTCTCTGTTAAAACAGCAGCTAATTTATCTTCCAGACCGGAAGCATAGCCGTGCTTCAGTGCAGCCTTACGCTGTTTTGACGTTCTCATGAAACTCCGTGATTATGTTGGTCTATATCGTCTAGTACACCCTCACAAGCATATACAAAGTCTTTTTCTAACTCAAGAGTTGAATTGGTGCCAAAGCCTTTCTCTATCGTAACTAGTCTGATTTTATTCAGTAGTACATACATAGATATAAAATCTCTCTCCATAAGAGAGGATATAAGATATGTATCAGTAATATCTATAGGGCTTTTATTATCACTCATGAATTAGTCACCATATTTTCAGGCGCAATGTAGATGTACTCTACTTCTTTCGGATTTCTAGCTGTTGAGTTAGTCTCTGGCGCTCGGATGATATCCCAACAAGAGTCTTTGAAGTCACAGAAGCCACAAGAGCTACTTAGCTTTGTGTTGCCTGTTAGCTTACTTCTGAAAGTCTCCTCTACAGGCTCAAAGCAACGCCTAAACTCATTAGCATCTAGCTCAGCAATCTTAGCTTCAATATCAGCTAACACTGCGTCAACGTCCATACCGTCAGCCGGAGTATACTTAAATTGACCTGTAGTCTTGTTGATGACCCACCAGCCTCCTACTTTGAGGCCACTACCTCTAGCGTAAGCAGCTAGCTGGGCTACATACCCGAAAGAGTCATCAGCAGCTAGAGTTTCAAAGGACTCAAACTTACGATCAAAGGCATACGGAGATGCAGACTTAACGTCATCTACAGCCCCATTCATCTCTAGATCATAGTGTCCTACAATCTCTTTGCCACTAGAGGTAGTCCACACTACTTTCTTAGTGTCTGTGTATTCTACGCCAGCTTCTTTTAGAAAGCCTTTGAATGCTGCTTCAACAATATCTCCAATCATCATTTTAATAGCAAAGCCACTCTCAGGCTCTCGTGCTGCTTCAGGCTTATTCTTCTGGAACCAGAGCTGACAGTAGGGCCGACCTATGTTGGACATGCGGAGGGTAAACCCCCGCTTAGCCCGATCAGCCCCGCTGAACTCTCTGTCAAGAGCAACTTTGACTTCTTTATAAACCTGCTCTTTTGTCTCATCAGAGATTTTAACATCACCACTCTCTAGTTTGCGGATTAGAGAAGTGAGTGCTAGTTCAGCGGGGTGATTCATTAGCCTACCTCAACAATGTCATCAACTAGCTCAGCAGCATCCTCATCATAGTCTTCTGCTTCATCTGCTGCATTAGCTTCAGACCACTTCTGCGAAACGTAGTCGTTATGACGGGCTACATACTCTACAAAAGCCCCGAAAGTAGCCTCTACTTCTGGATCAATAGGCAGCACCTCATCCGCTAGTGGAGTAGGCAGGGCAAAGTAAAACACATCTCCGTTGTTCATAGCTTGCTCTTGAACAGTTACATTGAAGCTGTGTTCTAGAGGGAGATGCTGCTTACGCACTGCATCTTCAAAGGGCGCTTGCATAGCTTTGAATGTATCTCGTGCTGTAATGTCAAACGAGAAAGGCAAATCAATGATATCTTCAACTTCTTTGCCAGCATCTGTAATAACATTACGCATAGAGACAGTGCCCAACACAGTACGCACTCGCCGTACTGCTTTGTAGATTTCTCGGATGTCAGCAGGCAGAGCGTTCCAGTCTTCAATGTAGCCTGAAGGCCGCCCACAGTTGAAACCACCGTCAGTGTCTTTCAAGTCACCCTTAAGATTAAGAGCCATAAAAGTCTTAATCATTCTACCTCCAGCACTCGTAGGGGGGACGTACCGCTGATAGGAAAGCCGCTGCATGTATGGGCGGATAGTTACATCTTCAGACAAGAAGACTTCACCACCGTTAAAGTGCTGCAGTGACATTGCACCAGCAGACACAATCTCAACTTTAACTTTCTTGTTCTTGATCTCTTCAATGCCCATAACTGCGCTTTGAGAGACTTTGAGACGGTACATATCAATGCTAGTAGCGTCGCTTAGGTTGGTAGTGTCAACACCGCTAGCAGCAGCTTGCATAGCGAAATTAGAGGTCTTTAGTGTAGATACTTCGTTGCTCATGTGCTTATTAAAGCCTTTCTGTTTTTTGAAGAGAAGCAGTTATATCACGCTACTTCTTTCATGTCAAGCCAGTTTGGGCCTGTCTTTGCTTCTAATAGTAGGGGTACATTTATGTCAATACCCCACTCAGTGTCAATTATCTTTTTAAGATTGGTATTAATGTATTGTACTATGTCAAGCACAGCTTCCTTCTCTTCGGGGTGGATGTCAATAACAATTGAGTCGTGTACTGAGTTCACAATGCAAGATAGCATACCCTCTAGCATGTTGTCAAACACTGTTAAAATCAGTGGCACTATGTCTCCAGTAGCAAAGCCCTGTACTGGATAATTCTTAATCTGTGTGAAGTGTGTAGGTGTACCGTCTTTTCTCCTGACTGAATGAGAGAAGTCATATTGTCGCTTAGACGGTAGTGTAATGTAACCTGTAGTAAGAACATCTCTAGTAAGCTGCTTATGATAAGCTGCAATACCAGCATACTTCTCAATGAACTGTTCATAGTATCGTGCCTGTGGTGGCGTCCTACCGTAGCCCGTAGCCCCGTATAAAGGCGCAAACGTATGAGCCTTAGCATCTTGCCTACTTGTAGACTCTCCAGCATCAGTTATAACTTTAGCAGTGTAGCTATGAACGTCAAAGCCTTCCTCAATCTCTTGCATAGCTGTTGCATCTTGAGATAGAAACGCTGCGACACGGAACTCTAGCTGAGCAAAGTCAGCTTCTAACAACTCACCTCCCTCAAATCTAGATACAAAGCAACGCTTAACTGGAAAAGTACCACCTCTGGGCATGTTCTGCATGTTAGGGCTTCGCCCACTAAACCTGCCTGTTGACGTAATAACTTGAGTAAGTTGAACATGCAAGAGACCGTCATGCTTAGCGTAATTTTCGATACCTGCAACATACGTAGACAAATATGACTCTACAGCATTAAGCCTCTGTAGCTTTCTAAGATAGTTCTCAGCGTCAACCATCCCGTGACCTCTAGCTATATCAGCTAGTAGACTAATGTGATCCTTTCCAGTTGCAAAGCCGTTAGCTGTAACCCAATCCTTAGATAGAGGAAAGAATTTTAAGCCTGCAACTTCAGGCGTGTCTATAAACAGACACCCCACAGCATCACACTTCTGACACCTGTTAGGCTTCTTAAAAGGCGAGCCATCTTTCTTAGTCTTCCAGACTCGTCCAGAGCCTCTACATACATCACATTTAACGGCTCTCTTCTTATATACTTGTACTGTGTTAGAGGTAGCTATGTTTCTATATTCAGCTTTAGATAATCTACCCTCAAACAGCTCGGGCCACTTAGCTTTGTTTAGGGGCTTGCGAGAGTAAATTACCGTAGACACTTGCTCGGGACTGTTGAGATTAATAGGTACGTCACCCATAAACTTAGTAGATAACGCATCTAGCTCGTCTTTAAGAGCTTGTTTCTCTTCAATATACTCTTGCTTAACTAAATCTAGTACGGCTTTATCTACTTTGATACCGTTGCGGCTCAATCTAGCTAGAGTTCTAGTGACTCTGTTACAGAGATCAACAGTGCTAGTTAGCTGTGAGAGTTCATCTGTAGCTAATCTAGCAAGCTGGTGATCTCTTAGGTCTCTAGTTGTATGCAAGTCTCCACTAAGATAGAAACATAATTCATCATGAGGGATGTCCCGTACTGAGTAGCCTAAAGCTAAGTAGTTGTGGAGAGTGTCACCTTTCTGACTCTCCAGCTCGTTACGCTCAGCACAATCACCTAACGATAGCGGGACTTTGATGCCTCTATGTAGCACACTCTCAGCTACCATAGTGTCATACACAGGCCCGTCATACTTGAAGCCACACTCCCACAACCACATGAGATCATGTACGATATTGTGGCCTATGAGAAGAGTAGTCTTATCTAGTATGTTTTGTAGACGTTCGGGTGTGTCCTTAATACCACACGAATGATTGTATGTGAAAATGTTTTCTACTCTGCCATAGAGCGTGCCTACTTGAACTAACTCGTTAGTAGGCTCAAACGGGTCGAAGTGAGTCTTACCGTTACGCTCTGTGACTGTGTTCTCTACATCAAGTACAACATGCATTTACTAGCCTCATGAAAGTTTATTGGGCGTACCATCCTGCACGATACGCCAGAAGATATCTAAATTCTGGTGAGCCTCCCACAATAGCTCTGTATCTTCTTGTGAATATATCATCTCTTCATCTAAAGAGTCAAGAGTAAAACGTGATAAAGCCTCTAGTAGAAAAGGCACATCTTTTTGAGGTATCTCTACAGGTGTATCAGTCATACTATTTCTCCACCCACAAGTCGTTGACGTTCTTGATATTGGCTTTCAATGCCGCAATAAGACCACCAGACAATTTTTTGAGACAACTCAAAACTTTCACTGCATCGGGGTCATTCATGAACTCTCGGCCAAACATCGTACAGGTGTTTGCCTCTACATACTCTTCAATAAGCGCCCCAATAGAGAAGCTCTTAGTAGCTAGTAGAGTGTCTGAGCCTGAAAGATACAGCTGCACCTCTAGATTACCGTCATCATTCAATGCGATCTCTGTATCTAGTGCTATGTTAGCTACAGCTGTAAGGGGGCCTTTAATAGTGTCAGTCATTATTAATGTTCACTTTCTATTAGTCTGTGTAAAAGGTTGTAATTGAAGGGAAGATTGGTTTGATAGCGTTAGCACATGCTAGTGCCAATTCTCTGTGCTCCTTTTGGCTAGACTCATGTGTACGTGTCATAATATAATGTATCCAACTCCTCACTGTACCGTTCTGAAAATACCGTGTGTGTGTTAGCCCTTCCGGCAGTATAACACGTGCTACTTCTTTTGCAACATCTTTTTTCAATGCACGATCATACATTTCAAATGTGAAGCGGGCTACCTCTTTCTGAGCTTCAGCCCACCACTTCTTTAAGTCTTCATCATCTGTAGGCAGGCTGTTCTGTCTGTTATTGTGGTCCTGCATACGTAATTCGCGCTGGGTGGCTAGCGTTTCTGTAGCTGAGTAACGCTGTGAGAACTCTTGAAACCTGAAGCTGTGGTGTCTGAGAGTCTGCCTGCCTATGTCACGGGATGTAGTAACATCAAGCACAATGTTACACATGTCGAAAGGCGACCAGTGTGCATGTCTAATTAAGTAGGCGTTTAATCTAGTGTTGTTTTGTGCATTAGCTTGTGAGGTAGGGTTAGACACCCGAGCGTAGTAGGCTATATCATCCTCTAGCGTCTCTCCGGGCTTAGCGTTTAGCCTTTGTGTATAGGCATTTAATACCGCAGTTTGAGTTAGTGGCATTCTTAATAACTTTCTTAAATTGGTGCGCCCGGTAGGACTCGAACCTACGACCCACAGATTAGAAGTCTGTTGCTCTATCCTGCTGAGCTACGGGCGCTATTATTGGTGTGTTCCTTACTTTTCAAGCCACACTTCTAGAGTGTCCCAACCAGCATCAATGTAGGAGGCTGATAGCCTCTTTAATTCAGCCATAGAGTAGAACTTCTCATGAGGTGTATGTGCCTTACCGTTAATACTAGTCACAGTGTATTTAGCTGTTGCTGATATTGGTCTAATCTCTAAGATGATCGTGTTATCGGGGTCCATTATATTCTTTCCAATCGTGATAGGATATCTCTTACTGCTTGATCTACAGTACCTTCGTTCATTATAGAAATCTCATTCATAAGAGAGTTATTAGGCCAGAGACTTCTAGAGTCGTTACTGAAGTTTGTACCGACTCTATATAGTCTAGCTAGAGTGAAATTGCAAGTAGGACACATTGTCACAAGTGTCTCGGCCTCTTCTCTAAAGCCGCTGTCAGAGATAAAGACATGAGAGTAACCACTATTAGAGAATGTATTTATAGCTTTAGCAGCAGCTATACCAAAGAAATCTTCTCCGTATGTTGGTTTAATATAGTCTTCAGAGAGAGATATGAGAACCTCTCGCCAGCTTTTATTGCTTAAACCTGCATATCCTTTCTTATCTTTGTTCTCTGGCCTTTCTACTGCATTATACTGTGTGTCAGACAGGCTAAACATAGCTCTAGCTGTAGCCTTCAACACTGAAGACAGTTTGTAATTGACAGACCAGAGAGGCCCTACAGCTTGAACTAGTGCATCTGCAATAGTATCTTTACCGCTCTTAGGTGGCCCGTTAAGCAACACTACTTGCATAGGTTTTCGCTTGTTATATGGCATTATATTCTTTCATCCCATCGTGCGGGTGGTTGAACTTTAGAGAAAATGCCTCTGCTATCTACGTGTATCCAGCTATCGTAAATGCCTAAGCCAATGGAGTTGCTGAATGCAGATTTGTCAAGCATAGCGTACAACAGCTCTACACCTACATCTTTAGAGTAGAAATCTGCTGCTCGGCCCAACAAATGCTGAGACTTACTACTCCCACCTACACGCTTGTTGTGGTCTGGACAACGGTAGCCACTAGTGATGTAGATAGGACGATCAGTCTTCCACCTAACGAAATCAAGAACGCCTAATAGATAGAAGTTAATAGGTGGCATCTCACAATTACCACACTTACATTTAAATTCTGTGTCAGAAAAGTACTTACTTATTTTCTTTGCCATAATGTTTTGCTAGCCTTTTGTCTAACTCAATACTAATTTCTCCGCAGAGATCACCGAGCCAATTCATAGCTGCGAATGGTCCGATTATAATAGTTCGTAGCAGTGTATGATATTTCATAGTTTAATCACCCGTGTTGTAATCTAACACTTCATAGCAGCGCAAGACAGACCAGCAGAAGAACATAGGTAGGCCGTTAGACTTCTCAAACTGAACACCGAAAGCTAGATGGGTGATATTAATCACATACTCTACTGTTACAGCAGATACTGTATCGTTAGGTCCACTAGTGTATAGCACTATACGTTTAGGGCCGTCAAGTGCGCTGATTAGCTTAGGCACAGCTGGCTGTGCTATAGGACGTGTTGGGGCTTGTGCCATTATGATGCTTCTTGCACTCCTGTCTCAGAAATAGTACCGATGAACTCTCGGAGCAGCTCCGGATCAACACCGCATTGTGATACAGCTAGTGACATAATCACAGCTGCTGCCATTATTAGTAGTTTGATTTTTAGTTTGTTAGTCATCAGTCTCGCTTTCTTTCGGCATGATAGGTAATTTACAACAGTTATAATACTGTCTGGCACTAATGCCTACACTGAACTCAGTGTTCTCGTCTTCGTAGAGGTGACTCTTAGCCACGCTCAACAAATGTCCTACTATATATACTAATACATTAAATTCTCCGTCATATGCTAGAGGCGTACAATGCCTGTAAGGCGCTTTGTGAAGCGGGTCGTCTCCGAAGATATCAAAGTGTGCATCTGTCCACGCCATCACAGAGGCTCCCCGTGCCGCTCAGAGAAACCGTATTTGACATCAGCAGCTTTACGTACAGCTGCTGCCTCTTCGATGCTGTCAAAGACTCCGAGATGAAGGGGTGCATCCTCTAATTTTATGGAGACTACCCACTTACAAAGTCTTTTGTTGAAACAAACACCGTTCACACCCGATGTATTGTTTGTATATATACGGGCGTTCCTCTTATTCTCTAAATCAGACACTAGTCGTAGGTTCTCGGGCCTGTTGTCAGTTTTAATTCCGTTAATATGATCTATAGATAGTGTTGTGTCAAGAGCAGTCTCGTAGTATATGCTATAGATGATTCTATGCGCTTTTACAAGCCCATAAGGGGGTACGTGTAGGCAACGGTAGCCCAATGTACCCATACCACCAGCCTCCGTATTAGAGAAGCGGGTATTAAATATCTTAAAACCTCTATCTGAGTTGAAATGTTCACGAGGCCGCACCCTCCAAAACAACAATCCTTCATCTCGTAATTCAAAACATTCGTTCAAATACTCTAATGGTGGTAATTCTTTTGCTAATGGCATTATACACTGTACCTTCCCGTTTGTGGATTTAGTTCACAGTGCACAATGCCGTGCCAGCCTGTGAGCTTATTCTTTGCAATGTTAACATGCCTACCTCTATCTTCTTCATCCTGCCCTTCCATAGGCGGATTACGAGCTATGAGAAGCGTTAGGTCAGCCTCTGCTGCCTTACCAGTCTTACTACCCTCCATCATGCTCTGATTTAGTATAATCTTACCTTCAGCTTCTGCACTTAGCTGTGTGCTGTATAGGAATGCAAGATTATGTTTCTTAGCAATTTGTCTAGCATAGATAGCGTTTTCTTTCAAGCTAGCAGTTTCATTGCCGTCTGGACCTTTAGTTGCAAACTTGTCCCCGACATCACAGACAAGAATATCTGGCTGGTAGGTGCGGCAGACGCTATCGACCCAACTCATGTTCTTGCCAGTAGCATCAAAGATGTGGATGTTATCTTTCACACCTGCGTAGATGCTACGTGTCTCTTCTACATTATTCTTGATCCAGTTGCCGTCTCGTCCAGTAGCAGCAGTGAGCATACGGAAGCCTACACGATGTGAGCCTTCTTCGTTACACAACACAAGACACTTAGCGCCCTGCACTGCGAAACCGTCAGGCCCCGCAATAAGACTGCACTGAAAGCTTGTCTTACCTGTATTAGAACGCGCTCCAATGAACGCTAGATGGCCGTCTGAGATTCCCTCTACACGTCTAGCAAGAGACGGGATGTTGAACTTCCAGCGGGCTTCTAGAGCGTTCTTAGCTAAGAGTGTCTCCACACTCATATCCTCAAACTCTAGATTGATCTCGGGTAAGAAGTTATCTCCGTGATTGTCTAGCAGCTGCTGTAGAGAGAACAGACTAGATTGATTACCGTTGACAAGATCAAATCCAATATTCGCCACTCGTTCCCCAACATGTCGGCGGAATAGAGAGCTGAGCACATCTTTTGCGATATCCTCCCCGAGAGGCTCTTGTTGGTTCATAGTGCGGAATAGAGAGCTAAAGACATCTTTAGCTGCTGTTGTCATAGTGGAGTTGTCTGATTGAAAGAGAGCCTCTAGCTCTTGCATTGTCAGAGAGCGATCATACCGCTCCATAGCTGTATCAATTGAACCTTTAATCTTCTGCCCGTCTTCACTGAAGATTTCAGCTGGGCACTTAACACCTCTATGAGAATCATAGAAGCCTTTATCTAGCAGTGTCTTAAGTAAAGCTAACTCCATTAACATCTCCTTACGTGAGGTTTATCATATCTTGAAGCCTGAACACATCTAAAGGCTTACGGTATTTTAAATCATCTGTCAGATATAGGCAGTGAACTTTTGCTGCTACTCCAGTCAGCTCTTTTGACATACTTAATGTTTTCATACTAGCATCGGGGTCTAGAGCCACAATGATCTTTCTATTGTCTGAGGTATTGCAAAGATGCGTTATATACTGCTTAGTAGGGGCTGTCAAGTTAGTGCCTAAAAGAGCTAGTCCTATAGCATCTCTAAAATGCTCAGATACTACAGCTGCAGATATTGCATCTTCAACTATGACTACGGTCGTAAGTTTAGTTAAGTTTTGCGGCTTCCAGTGAACATAGGGCAGACCCGAGCTATTATAGCGTTTCCACTTAGGCCCTTTGTAGTTAGGGTTAAGCCCGAACCAGCGCCCAACTGCATCAACAGTCTTGCCGTAGCACCTTACAGGAAACACTAAACGGTCTTCTTTCACATCTACTCTCAGATTGCCATAATCATGTATTCCGTATTTAGACAACAAATCAACTGATCTTATGCGTTGGTAAGTCTTACTTAAACTTTTAATCGGAACACAGTATGACGGCGGCACGTACTCTGCTAAGTCTTCACCGTAATAGTGATAGGAATTTTGAATACCATAGGCATCAGACAAATCTCGGATTTGAGACGTCTCAGATTTCTGATTGCTGAGAAAGCTCTTAATCCAGTCAGATGGAATATCTTTCTTGCTTGCACCTTTGAGGTCACAGCTTGCTTTGAAGCAGTACCACACTATTGTCCCGAGCTTGTTAGACACAGATAATGTGTTCTTGCCACTACAGTTAGGGCAGTCCATACGCATAGACTGCTCGGGTCTGAGATATTTGTTAGCTACAGCTTCTAGTATAACACTTCGTTTGTTATTTGACATCAGCCTGTACCTTTCGCTACTAGTTAACGCCTTTGTAGACGCTTGAGTTAACAGGGTTCGGCAATCTTTAGAAGAAGAAAGGGACGGCCCGAAGGCCGCCCCAATCCACTACACGTCAGACATATAGCTTACGATGCAAAGACAAGCTCAGATGCAGTGTAGCCAGTCATCTTCCCATTCGATTTAAGAGCTTTGAACGGGTTAGATGCAGACGGCACTTCTAGATAGACACGCACCTGAGCACCGCTACGACGTACAGTAGCATCACGCGGGGGATTGAAGACATTCACGACTTCAGTCTCCGCAGTCACTGTATAAGCAGTGCCCTGCGCCAGTGAGGGTACAGTTTGCATGTCAATATCTTTGAATGACACCATACGGCTGCTAACACTAGAGACACAACCTTTCCACGGGCGGTCATCGCCCTGTACGTGAAAATGCATTGTGACATCACGGCTCTGCATATCCTTAACATCGATACCACCAGCGAAGACGGTAACTGGATGCACAGAAGCACCAGTAGCGTTATCAGTAAGCACAAGAGGGGAGTACTCTGCCAGCTGATAGATATCATTAAGAGGGGATACTTGACTAAGCTCATTAGCTTTCCAGCTCATGATGTTGCCGCCGTTGCCAACTTTGAAGCCTTTGAAAGGGTTGATATGATCGTCCTGACGGCCAATAACAACTACCAGCTCATTGTTAGCATTACGGGTGGTGAAGGCGGGGTTGAATACTTGCATTTGTGTTAGCTTTCTTAAGCGTGTTGCACATATGTGCTAGTTTTTGAGATATCTCAGATTTGTTGGTAGCTACGGGTTCTTAAAAGAAGACACATACTCCTCTAGTTACAGCTGACTCTACACATATAACACACATAGACACAGATGTCTATACCTACATATGTTACATATTCTGTATGTAACAAACGTATTATATAACTTATGTTTAACATACGTTTAACATACTAGTTATATGTTTGTTTAGTTATCTCTTGTTTTCTCTCTCTTGTTTCTCTTACGCCCCCCTGTTGAAGACAACATATCAGCTTCAAAGGGGCTTGTCAAGTGCCTACTGCGTAAGCTCCACAAAAGGCTGGCCAGATACCCACTCCATAACCTTAAGCTCCCGCTGGAACATTATAGCAGCTGCATTAAGCTTACCTAATGCTTTAACCTCAAAGCCATTAAGAGCAGTAGGCAGACTTGCATAAGCTGTGAAAGTGCGGTATAGTGCATAGACGTTGTGGCCAATAGTGTTAGCCTCTCGTAGATACTGAGCATACAGCCTCTCTGAGAATTTAGAAGTCTGTACAGTATTCTCAATCACAGTCTTAGCAGTGAAAGCAGTAATATCATGCAATACCCAACCCTGAATAGTGTTACAGTGAGCATCAAACTCCAACTCAGCTACTTTCAACTGATCTGTAACATGTTCAGCTGCAAAGTTCTTATGGCGTTGCCACACTTTGCTGTGTTGTATAGCGTACTGCTTATGCTGAGATCGCGTGTCAACAGCGCCGAGCATAAACAAGTCGGGGCAACTATCGTCAATACTATGGGCAGCAACTACCCGTTGACACAGTTCAATCTGTTTCTTCTTAGACATGATAACCCTACTGATAGAGGGCAGCTTCACATCCACAATAGCAAAGCAGCAGTCTTTAGCTGTACCCCATTCCACTTTCGCGTCTGATAGGTTTGCAACTGTGAACTGTTTCTTGATTGCAGCTACTACAGGATCGAAGAATGCTTTGTGGCTTACAGGCGTGTAGGAGCTGCGTACAACGTCAAGTGTGTTGCAAGCTGTAGTGTCCACTACATACTTCTTACTGGCCACCAGAGTGTCTTGAAAGCCTATTTCAAAGCACAGCTCTTTAGGCATAGTGTCGAAGGGGTCAGGCTTGACGTAAGGAGCCGGTGCAACGTAAGGCTTATGCGGTGCTGGAGTGTAAGTCTTTGGCACATTGCCAGAGGCAATAGGGTGAGGGCCTTCGGCCCGAACTACGTGAGATGCAGCAGGTGCAACTGGCGTAGCAGCAGCCTGCGTAGCAGCTTGATTGATGTTGACAATGTTGTTCATGACCCATAAGCCTCCTTTATAGACTAGTGCGCTCTTGTTCATTAGAAAGTCTCCCTTTCAGCAAAGTATCGAGCAACATACGCTCTAGCTTCTTCCCGTGTGTCTCGGGCATAGCTACTGTTTACAGACTGTTTTACAAGACCCTCTGAGAGAGGGCGCATATCAGCATGTTCAATGTTGCCCCAGCAGATGCCTGTATATATGTACCTGCCGCATATAGGCAGCCTAACCATAAACAGATTGTCAGCCCCTAATACTACTTTTTCAACCACAGCATCTACAATTTGAGGGCCTCCATCATTTTCACGCATGTCCATAGTAACTGCATGTACATCTTCCCCTTCTGCTAGTTTAGCTTTATGCAGCTCACTTACATGCCATAAAGGTGCATGTACTAGAGGCTCTATGTCGATGCCTGTTTGGCCTGTGAGGTAGGTTTTCCGCAATTCGGGGAGGATGTTGTATCTCTGCCTAAAGTTACTCAAGTTAATAACTTTAGCTACTGAGTACTCTGTTCGTTCTATGAAGTCCTCAAAGTGTGAGGTTGCAACTAACGGGCGCTTGTTTAGCTTTATCCTGTAGTACATCACTTCTTACCTCTGTTGGGTGTTCCAAAGATATCGTTGCAGTTAAAGCGGTTAAACCACACAGTAAAAATAGTACTGGCAGAGCCACAGTAGACTTGCTTGACTCCTTTAGTGTAAACATTACACTGCCAGACACTATTCTTTACTGTTGGTAGGGCTGCATATACGTCGGGTGTCTTCATTGCTGTAGGCATTATAGAAAGTCCTTTTGTCTCGGGTTACTCGTCTGCATTGGGCTATGAAATAGAACTCTTTCAAGCATCTCAATGTGGCTTTGTCATGCCGCCAGTATCTCCTCAATTTTAGAGT
>Ga0070748_1000410_pt1 | contig 21411 bp, 33 predicted proteins | sample VirMetDEL_Nov_12_FD_77015 | JGI IMG/M metagenome (GOLD analysis project Ga0070748, IMG submission 77015) | Aqueous microbial communities from the Delaware River and Bay under freshwater to marine salinity gradient to study organic matter... | ecosystem: Environmental > Aquatic > Marine > Coastal... | reverse complement strand
GATCGACGGTCAGGCCAGCAAAAAGGCGCTCCGAAGAGCGCCTTGCTGTATCACTTACGGGCGAAGGCTTTACCCATCAAGTTTCACCAGCAGATAGGTGGTCGCAACGTCATCCCAGCTAAAGATCACGGTGTGATCAGCAGTTGGAACTTCGCGAACACTCATCCAGGTTCCAAAGCGCATTTCGCGTCCCGGATGAGTGATTTCGGTGCGCTCAATCTCAATGTCCTGCTCGAAGTGTGTGGACCAGAGTTGAACCGCGTCAACTGGCGTGTCTGCGGAGACAAAAAGAGATTTATCTTCGCCTTCGTCCGTGCTGACACTGATTAGGTATAGATTTGACATATCAGTATGTCCGCGCAATCAAGCCGCGGCACTGCTCCAGAGCCACGATAGCTTTCGCGCTTCCGGCCAGCGGTAGCGTGAACAGTGAGGAGCCTGTGTCTGAATTGATCCGCAGAAAGTTGCTGCGCATCAGGTCACGGATAAAATCTGACGTTACAGGGTCGTTGCCGTAGCCGGTGTTGATCGTGTAATAAATACCAGTCGAGAGAGGCACTTCGGTGCCATCGCTCAGCGTCCACAAATTGGCGTCGATATAGATATCAATCGTAACGCTGTTCGAATACCCACGCGGCTGTGCGGTCGTGATTTTGAAGGCCGTTGTGTAGAAGTCATCCTCGTCAACTCCGAAGGCCATGAAAGCGCCTGGCTCGTTGCTCAAACCAATCATGGTGCAAGTCAGCACACCAGCGTCGCTGGTAGCGACAGCCACTTTCCAATTGTCTGCCTCGTAGAGCATTTGAGGCGATGCGACAGCGGGTGAGGCCGCCAAGCAGGACATAAAGGCGATAATTTTCTTCATTTTGCTTCCTCGTGGGATTAGCGGTTAAGTTGTTGCTCCAGGCAGGCTATGTGGGACAGACACCACCCGCCTGGAGTTCGCTCAGATCCTATCAGGCAGTTAGGATCGTGCGCAGACGCTCCGCGAGCAGACTTTCGGTGCGGAGCGTAAGTGAGTGACCAACGCGATCAGCGATGCGTGTGGTATTGAAGAGAACCATCATCTGCCCAGTCTGGGACCGTGCAGTGCCATCACCACATCCGTTCGCGCGGTAAGCTGCGATCAGATCGGCGCTGGAGATGGTCTTGTTCGTATCAAGCAGATTGAAGGCGATCGTCGTGTAGCGTGACGGCACCTTGCCGGCGGAGATTGCTTGAAACAGGTTCTCGAATTTCTCTGCGATTTTCACCTGTGCAGGCTTGGCGGCGAGGGTTGTTACCTTCATCGCTTCCATGTCCGCGTCGGTCAAAGCCACGTTGTCGTTGGACAGAACGAAGAACTCTGCGCCGATAGACACAAGGTCACGCTCGACACGCGGTGTCGCAGGGCCACGCGCAGCTTTTGGCTTCTTACCGCCAGCGGTTGTTTCTTTCTTGTCCGCAGTCGCAACGGCGGCAGATTTCTGGCTCTCGTAGACTTCTTTACGTGCCACGGCCGCATCAAGTTCGCGCAAGGAGGTTTCATCCAACTCGGCATCATCTTCAATGGTCACTGCCGCGTCTTCAAGCACATCGGCTGCTTCAATTTCTTCAAGCTCCAACTCGTTGAGCATCATCTCCATCTCGTCAATTTCTTCTTCAATAGCCACTTCTTTGGTCTCATTCAGTTGCGAAATCGCCATGATGGCATCAAGTTCATCGTTGACGGATTCTACGGTTTGGTTTGATTTATTAGACATGACATGCTCCTAGCTATGTGCTTGTTTTCGTTGCTTCTTATTCTTTCTTTATACAGCAATCGTTTGAGGCAGTCGGCTGGATTGTTGTTGTTTTGAGTGGCTTCTGGCAGGCTCTAAGCTGCCAACTTAATTGGCTGGTCAGAAGCATGGGGCGCCTCAAAGTAGCCCCACTTTTTGGCTTTCAGATAGCACGCCATCATCACGTCCACGTCATACTTGGCTTCGTGTGAAAGGGATTGATCGTATGGCACGCCACAGGCGAAGCAGAGTTCTTCGAGCCGCGGTGACTTGCCGTCATGCGTGGCCCAGACACCTTGTTTCATCGTATCCACGGCTGGCTTGGGTGGCAGACCGCTTAGGCCGATCCGAACAAACTCCTGATGCAAGAACTTGCCATCAAAGTCGTCGCCATTGTGCCAAACGTAGCCATCTGCGCGTTGCAGAATGCCATGCACAATCGGTCCAACTTCGTCCCATGTCGGCTTGCCGAACAGATCAGCGGCAACAATACCGTGAACGCGCGAGGCGTCAGCTGCGATACCACGTTGTGGATCGATCCGCTGATCATATTCCCAGATCAGCTTATCATCACGGTAAAGGCCGATGTAGACCTCAATGATGCGGTGATCGGGATCGAGTAGACCTGTTGTTTCAAGATCGAGGGCGGCTTCTACTGACATTTCAGATCCTATCTGCGTGATTTGCTTTTCAACATGCGGCGAAGGCTTGCGCTCCTCGCCTTAACTTCCGGCTTTAGATCGTCCAGTGGCCGACCCACATTGCGGTGCTTGCGCTCACCGATCTCGCGCCTCTCTGCCATCGGCACCTCTGCGCTACCTGCCATTGAGACCGTGAGTAGGCCCGCCAACGCACCAAACATCTTGTTAAATCCTAGCATTACTTTCTCCATAATTCATCGCTTACTTACTTATAACGTCAAATCGAACGGGTTGTATTACTATTCGCGCGGCGCTTCTGGTTTTCGCGATGTGTGACCAGCTCCAAGTGAACAGGGTTGCAGCACAACCGGTTATGGCACTTGTGATCAACCTGCTTCTTGCCTGGAATGTATCCGTAGAAGTGGGTGTAGCTGACGATGTGCGTTGCGACCGTCTGACTGCCCAGTGACATGCGGCCATAACCACCACCACGACCATCGCCTGACGTTGGCCCCTGCCAGTTCCAACACTGCGTGTGCCGGTCAAGTTCGACACGCGCCATCAGCCGGCCAATGATCTCCTCACGCCTGGATATTGGCAGGGTGACTGCAAGATCAGGGCTCATACGGCTTCCTTTACAAATGCTGCCAAGTCTTGCCGGCAAGCACAGACTTGATGGTTGAGACAGAGACGCCAAGCTGTCGCGCTTGCGTTCCTAAGTCCAAATTTGACGCGCGGATATTCAGCACATCGGTTGCGGTTAGCTTGGCATTGCTGTTTGCGCTGCCTCGGCCTGACTTGAGCCCCGTCTGGTGGGCGTGCTTCTCGTTGTCCGAGTTCGTCGACCATTCCAGATTGAGCAGGGCGTTGTTCTCTTTGTCGCCGTCGATGTGATTCACAACCGGCAGATTGTCCGGATTGGGCAGAAAGCGCAGCGCAACAACGCGGTTCACAAGCACGGACTTCGTGATGCCCATGAATTTCAGGTTGAAGTAAACGCGGCCTGACTTCTTATGAACCTGCTGCTTGACCGTGCCGTAAAACTTGGTCGTATCGACAAAGCCTTCTTCACTGCACTTTCGGGCGCGCAAGATCACGCCGTCTGTCTTGACGATCAGATAGAGGCGGACCAGTGCCAGCTTGATCCACTGGTCCTTTTGAAACTCGACGGTCACTCTGTGATCCACGTCGAAGCAAGCACCGCATTTGATGGCACACGGTGAAACTCGAACATCGGCCAGACCTGCTTGCGTGTCAGACCTGCGAGTGATGAAACTTCCATAAATGATACTTCCTGTCCTAAGTTTGTGCTTACTTACAATTTAACACGCAGCGCAGAGGGTTGCGGCAGGGATCGCGTGGTATCAGCTTGGTTGCCGCAACTCGGCGTGAATGTTCACCATCAGGTCGGAGATATCCTTGTCGATCAGCCCTGATGTGGCGTCGTAAAGCGCGGACACGGTGATATAGAACTCGCGCTTGGTGATGGAGTCGGCCGCGAACGCCCGACTCCACTTGTCAATCTGTGCCGATGTTTTGCGGCTCAGTTCGGCGTTATGTGACGGCCAATCGTCTGAACCTTCGGCGCTCATAACAGACCACCTGTTCTCAAGTTAGCAAAGTGGGCAATCTGCTCACCCATGAGCCGATCAACCGCCTTACAGGTATCGATGTGAAACCGCTCGGCGGCGGCCAAACGCCCATTGCTGATTTGGTTATACAAAGCGCGGCCACAGTCATACGACGCCATACGCTTTTGCTCACGGATCAATGCCCGGCGGGCGCGATTTCTGCGGCTAATCGCAAACCGCTTTCTGATTAGAAAAAACCAGTTCATGCTGCTGGCTCCACGCGGTTCATGATGCTCCAATAGTGACCCATGAAGTAGTCGCGCGCCTGAGCGGGCAACATCATTTCAATCACATATGGCGCAGTGTTTGTGGTTTCGTGCAACATGCCTGCGGACCAATCCAGATCAGGATCACGCGGGATGATTGACTGATATTCGGCATTACAGACGGCCTCGTCAGCCAGCTTCACCTCTGGAGCACAAGGCCAAGGCAGGTCGAACGCGAAGGCAATCTCTTGCTCGTTCAGATCCTCGACCGCCTTGAATGGTGCCGCGAACGCTTCGGAGTATTTCAAAGGCCGGATCAGATCGCCATTGTAGGCTTCTGAGGCATCATGGAGCAGCGCCATCAAAGCCAGATCAGGGCGCTCCAGCACCTCTTCGACATACCGCGACACATAGACTGAATGCTCAGCCACGGAGTAGAAGATGAGGTCAGAGCGTGTTCGGTGTTGTGTGGCACCATTCCAGCGCGCACGGGTTGCAAGATGATGCGCGATCACCTCGATATCGATCTCCCGCGCCATTGGCGCGAAGGGATAGTATTTCTTGCCTGAACTGACGTGCATGTAGATATCTGCCAGTGGCCGATCGATGGTCTTATGCATAACTGCTCCTGATTAGACTTCGTTCAATGCTTACTTATAACAGAGCAGTGAACGGGTTGCGTCAGGGTGTGCGCGGCATCTGCATGCCGCACACATTGGCTTAGTTTATGTGCTTCGCCTTCTTGCGAAAATCATCGTGCCAATCCAGGCGTTCGACGATTGTCTCGCAGACGTAGTTGAACCGCACCGTGCGTGACTGCGAGACAATCGTCGCAAACGCCATCTCGGTCATTTCGTGCAGCGCACCGCGCATCACAAGATCAGTATGCCGCTGGTATGCGGGATTGACGGACGGGCGCTTCGGATCTGGCTCATAGTCAAGCAAAGGGCTCAACATGAACACCATATCGTAGCGCTCTTTGGTCAACACCTTGCAGTCGTTCACATACTTATTCGCCTCGCGCAGCATCTCCTGTGACACCTGCTCATGCGAATGCATCCCGATTTCACACATCAGATAGCCAATCATATCGATGGGCGTCCGGTCTGTGATCGATGGCGCCTTTACAGCGGCCAACAGTTTCGCGTGATCATCCAGTAGGTGCCGTTGCAGCTTGATCCGCTTATCAAGGGGCAAGTTTGCCACGGCTTCAACACCGTGACGCCGTGCGCTGTCTGTGATCGAGGTGATAACCATATTCAGGTTAAGCGCCTCGACCACATCTTGGGCCAGTGTTGTCTTCCCAGTGCCAGAGGCGCCGATCAATCCGTAGATCATGCGGCCACACTAACCCCTGTAGATCCAAAGCCACCCTGGCCGCGACCTGTTTCACCCAGTTCGCTTTGGGTCCATTCCAGCTTCGGCTGTGAGACCGGCGCAATAACCATCTGGGCGATACGATCGCCTGTTTTCACAATGGCATCAGAGTTGCCAAGGTTCACAAGCAGAACGCCAATCTCGCCGCGATAGTCGGAGTCAACAGTTCCCGGCGCGTTCAGCACGGTCAGCCCTTGTTTCAGAGCAAGGCCGGAACGTGGTCGAATTTGCATTTCAAAACCTTCGGGGATCTCTACAGCAAAGCCGCAAGGAATGATTGCGCGCGCCATAACAGGGATACGCACGAAGTCGCAGTTGTCCATGACCGCATAAAGATCAGCGCCAGCGGCGCCTTTCGTCATGTATTCGGGCAAATGCGCGTCGCTATGGGTCTTCTTGAAAAGAACAGTGATAGGATTAGTCATGATCGGGCTTTCTAAGCGGCGATGCCAAGGGCATCTAGGATAAGTTGTTCGAAAAGGTCACAGACATGGTCGACGCCGGCCTGTGTTGCGGCTTCATCAGTGAGGTAGGGACCAAGCACCTCAAGTTCGCTTGATCCCTCATTAACGTGGCAATAAAACTTGCCATCGTCGGCAGAGCGGAAAGTCTCTGCCGACAGGTTGGGCTCTCTTCGTGCTTTACCCATAGACAGCCTCGTTCGGCACGAGTTTGCGGTGCTGAACCCAACCGCGCAGTGATCCGTGCAGTTTGGGATTGTCCCAGTCGTAAGAATTGCTAACCTCGGTGACGAAACCTGCGTCGTCAGTTTTGGTCACACGGTAAATCGACATTCTGTCCGGCGACGCCTGATGCTCAAGCGGGCTTGCATGAACTGCACTTGAGCCTACCAGCATGTCGTAGCGCTCTATTTCAGCCTCATAGGACGCGTTGCCGTCGAAGGGTGCGTATGAGATACGCGCACAACGGGCAGCACTGATCTTGCGCAGCACAGCAACAGCGGCCGGACCATGCTTCGATATCGCCCACTTGAAATCGTTATTGGTGATGTAGGGTAGGTGCCATTGATCAGGGCCGAGGAAGTCAGGTTCAACTGCATCAATCGCCTGCTTCACTATGCGCGCCAGATCGCCGAAGTGTGGCTCTGCATCGGCATGATCGCGCAGATGGAAGAAGTTGTTCCAGTCTGTTGCGGTGATCAGCGTGTCGATGAAGGAGAAGGGCTCAAGAATGCGGTTGCACAATTGCTTGTGATAGCCTGCGTTTGAATAGGCTTGAGCGTGATCCGCGGCAGAGTTTGCAGCCTGCACCCATCCCTCTTCGCGCGTCAGTATGATTTGGTCATTGTCGTTTCCGGTATGCAGAAAATTCTCAATATGGTTTGAGCATTCCTCGGACGCCTGCATGCCCTTCTGGTTCTTACCCCAGTGCCACGGCACAAACGGCGTATCGCGCACTTCGGCGATCATCTTAGCGACCGGCACAGCGCGCGAGGAGCGTGCGTTACGGTTGAACACACGGTGGGTCATGATTTCACCATGCAGCGCGCGCCAGTAACGGAGCCGGACAGTGTAGATCGGAGGGGAGTTTTCAGAGACAGAGGCGAGAATTACCTCGGCCTCGAAGCTGTTGAAGCGGAACACTTTATCCCACTCAACTGCCGGATTTGTCATTGCGTTCATGATGGGGCTTTCTGTGCTGTTTGTTTCGGAAGCGACTTGCCGTAATCAGCGGTGATCGCGCGCGTTGAGAGTTCCCCACCAACAAAGGCGGGGCATTGGGTTTGAGACATCACGGTGAGGTAAACTTTACCGCTGCGTATGATCTCGTTCATTTCCGCTGGCCCAATCTCCCAGCAGGAGGTTATGAAGTGGTCCGTTTTCATGACCATCAGATCGTTGACGCGATCCTCATCGTCTTTAGGGGCCTTGTAGCGGACGTTTGCGCCTACAAAATTGATCGCATTAGCCATTGCGTTCCTCGAAATAATCAGTTGCTACTTACTTTATAGCAAAAACTGAACGGGTTGCGTGAGAAGACAGTGGCAGGACAGAGTGTTGGAGATATTTATCCAGCTCCGTGAAGCCGCCGATGTGGTTGCCGTTGTGCCAAATCTGCGGAACCTTGGTGAAGCCAGCCGCCTTGAAGTCGCTCCGCTTTTCAGGCGTATCGAGCGGTGTTGCGCGAAACTCCAAACCCTTCTCGGCCAAAAGCGCTTTGGCTTTGTCACACCACGGGCAATTGCCCGTGGTGGTCATTTCAAAGAGGCCGGTCATGCCGCTGTCTCATCTTCATCGAAATCGACCGGGCAACCGCCAGATCCACAGTCGATATGCTCAAAGCCGATATCTTCTGCCGGTGCGCCAGCTTTGATCGCCGCGGCAGCTTTCAGATAATCATCGCGCGAGATTGGCTCTTCCGGCTGATACTCGTATTTGGTCAACTCGACCTGTGGCATCACAGAGCAACACCGGATCGAGAACTGACCGTCAATCAGCGTGTCCAAGAAGCGTTCGAAGCTGACAACCTCGGGGTTATATTTGAGCGTGTAGGAGATCTGGTTGCCAGTATCAGCAAGCGCCGTGATGCCATCTTCCTCGACACCAACGATCCAATATTTCTCCAGCAAGCGCAGATAACGGTATTGCTCTTCCGGTGTTGCTTCGGCTGCGGTCACAACCCAATCGCCACCATCCATCTCGCAAATCGTCGGTGCGGTCGGGAAGCCAACAATGGTCGTGCCTGGATAGCTTTTCAGCTCCTTGGTTTGATAACCCTTTGCTGCGTATTCCTGAACCAAGGGATCGTCCGACCGGAACTGCACCCAACGCATATACCAACGCATTGATGGCAAGTGCGCGCCTTCGGTAACACCGAACAGCTTCGACGTTGTGCCAGCTGGCTTCATGGTTGTGTTAGTGTGTGGCACCTCGACGCCTAAGAGGTTTGAATACTCGGTCGCCTCTTCAACAACGGCACGCTTGAAGCGCGATACCATCTGCCACATTTCGCGCGACTTCACCTCGTTGATCATGTCGTGCCAAGTGAACTTGAAGCGATCATAGACCCACTCATGGAAGCCGGTCATGCCAACGCCGATACGGTTGGTGCGTTTGACTTCCTTGTTGTAGATCGCGTCCATCAGGTTGGTGCGGATCAAAGCACGGGTTGCTGTGCGGAAGGCATCTTCTGCATCATCGTCACTGGTTGCATAGAAAGGCACAACGTCAGCGATCACGCAGTAGGCGCCCATCATCAGCAGTGCGATTTCACCACAAGGATTGGTGATCATCGTGTAACGGCACGCCATACACGCAACAGCCAGATCCTTGAGCATATCTACCGTCTCGTCGTCAATCTGGTAGCTTTTGCTGCCAACATAGAGACCGTCGAGATACTCATCCAAACCACCGCGCACTTCGTGCAGACGGTCTTGGTTGATAATGCCAGGCTCGCCAGTGCCGTCGTGATAGGATGCATCAGCCAGTGCATAGAGAACCTTCCATGCATGCAAGTCCGTCGCATCGATCCGACCAGCGCGCAGTAAGAGGTCTGGCGTCTGGTTGGTCTCTTTGAACTGGCGCAACAGATCACGCACCTTGGCACAACGATCGCGGAACTCTTGGTCGATTGTGACCGAGTTGTTGGATGACCACAGATCGTGCAGGCGTTTGATGGAGATAAAGTCGAAAATGGTCGTGTCACGCCACGTTTTCGTCGCCATTCGCGCTGCACGGCGCGCACCACCCACAACAACACACTCTGCCGCATAGTGGTCAGCGAACATCGCGGCCATAAACGGTGACATATCTTGACCGCGCAATGCAGCAATCTTGAGCAAAGCCTTCATCAATGGTCCTGGACCGGATGATGGGCGGTTCTGCATGCCGCGGATTGGTGCGCCGTAACCACGCACCAATGAAAATTCGAGATAGACCACTTCGTCCGTGCGGCCTTGATAAGCCATACGCTCAAGCACTTCGAGCGTCTTGCCCCAGCCACCACGACTATCAGCCACGTCGATCCATGTGGTCGGCCGTGTCTCTTTCTTCATGTCGGCCCGTGCAGCTTTTGGCGTCAGAACATCTGGCACCATCGCTTCTGGAACCATCGCTCCTGCAACGGCATCCCATTCTTGGGTAAACTTCTTGCGATCTGGATAGTCCGCAGCAATAGCCAAGCGGATCTCCGGCATCTTCGTCCAGTCGGCCTTCATCATGTCGTCGTCATAAGAGCGACCAACGCCGGCGCCGTTCAACAGCAGGGTGAAGTTTAGAAAGGTTGCGGCCGCAGAGGCGCAGTTTGTGAACACTTCCATCGGCCGGTCGCCCTGGCGCTCGTCACCGTGCTGGAGATGGCGGCCAGACATCAGCAAGGATGCTTGGCTCAGGTGGTGATGCATCTTGGCGTATTCTTCACCGAAGATGTTGGAGGTCATAGCGCGGTCGATCAGACTGGCGTTACCTGTCGCAACACGGTGCGCAACGTCTGCCCATGTTTCCAAACGCAGATCAGGTGCGCCCATGTGGTCGGCCTTACCGATCTCGACGGTGTAACCTGACACAGCAGCAGCGTTATCCCACGCGATAAAATCAGGATCTTTTGCGTTCAGGACGATGATTTTATCGTCGGGGAGAAGTTCAATTTGTGCATCGGTGAAGATGCGGCGATTAACTGTGCGGTTGGCGACAGCTTCGCCCATACCCGGAAAGTAAGAACGGGCGACGGTTTGAATGTTCATGATTGGCCTCATTGAATTGAAATTTGGATGCGCGGTTGGTGCGCGAAGCTTTTACTATATGTCAGTGCTTACTTAACTCCAAGCACAACATTTGGTGCTTGGAGAGATATTTAGCTTGCCTTTAGGCAGCCATTGATTTGAGGAACTGCAACGTGTTGCGGAAAGAAGGGGTGGCAATACCAGCAAAGGCAATCGCTACAGCGTCCGCCAAATGCTCGTTATCCTTCATCAAATCACCCTTCTTGAAGTTCTTACCGTTCTGCTTGTAGCGGCGCCACGGTGCGTCTGGAAACTTCTCGACCGCCCACTCGATCATCTCCTCTTTCGAGGCTGTCTTTGTGCCAACAGCTGCCATCTTTGTCTCGGACGGAGAAACTTCGTTGGTCGGGATCGGCAGGGAGGCGTAAAGACCAACCACGATACCAAACCCAAGCACTGCGGCATAGGACTGACCGCCATATGGCACCTCTACGAAAGCAGACACGCAATCCTTCAAAGCGGGATGCACCGCATCCTTGATCTGTTGCGCACACATAAAGGTGTCAGAGCTGGCGCGGATCTGCTTGTTTTTTGTCTTGGCTGTCTGAACCAAGAGCAGATCGTCCACCATGAACGCCATCGTGTCGGTGTCGAAGGTCATAATCGCGCATCCGAAGTTGCGCAGCGAGCCATCGAGACCGGCGATCTTAAACTTTGCCATCAGAACATTCCAAACTTGGGGTTTTCGAGATAAGCCGCATTGGCCTTCTTGCTTGCCGCCTCTTCGTTGCGGTCTTTGGTCGCCTCGATTGCAGCGAACACATCGCCAATTCTCTCGGTCGCGCCTTTGAGTTTCATGAACTGGTCGCCCAGCTCTTTAACCGTCTTTGCCACATCGATCAGCTTGGAGCTTAGCAGCGGAAATACGGTGTCAACTTCGCTCATTTGTGTCTCCAGCAGGACGAACTCCTGCGTATCAACGGGGGTGAATTGAAAGATCAGTGAGCCGCGCTGACCGACGTAGCAGTCGGTCAGAAAGAACTCCCAACCGGCCATGATCGCCTTCTTGCGGTAGCTGCCGTCTTCTTTCTTGATCGTGCAGGTTGGACAGCCATCAACGCTGAAAACCTCTTCTTTGAGCAGGTCGATGATCAGCTTGCCGACATCTTCGGCGCGCGCTGCCCCATCGCCACTTATCTGTGTTTTACTTTTCTTCATTTCACCCAGCATCTCCTCAATTTCTTCTGGTGCGTATGACCTTGTCATATCGTGTGGATTGATTGCCATATATGTCACCGCTTACTGATTAGTTATAGCAGCGGCTTCGACGCGCTGCACGAATAAACTCTAGGCCGAAACCTCGCGCACAACTGTGCCGGCCGCCGTCTTCTCAATCTCAATCACATTCTTGACCATATCGCGGATCTCATTGTGCGAGATAATGAACACTGAGCCGCGCTCGTTTGCCTTCTCTTCAAGCACCATCGTCAGACGCTCGATACCGGCCACATCCAGCGCATCATCAATCTCGTCACCAATGAAGAGGTCGATTGGTTTGCTGGCGCGTGTAGCGACCAGATCCTGCAAGGCCAAAGCTGTCGCGATCCGCACTTTGCGCTTCTCACCACCAGAGATAGATTTGAAGGTCTTACCGCCGGTCTCGTTCGCCACTTCGATGCTGAATTTCTCTTTGAACGTGCCTTTCTTGGCACCTGGCGTGAGCGTCGACCACATCGCGGTCAGATTGCCGTCAGACAGAACGTCCAGATACTTCGAGGTCTGCGCGTTCAAGAAGGGCGTCACCTCGTCCAGAATACGTGCGCGCACGCCAGCTGGGCCGAACACTTTCGCCACATCGCGGTCAATAAGAGCGCTTTCCTCAAGCTTTTTGCGCAGCGAAATAGCGTCTTCCAGATCCTTCACATTCACGACCCGCTTCGCCTCAAGCGCTGCGATATGAGCCTCATGTGGGTTTACTTCGGCAATAACTCCTTCGATCCGCACTTTGAAGTCTTTGACCTATTTGGTCAGAACGTCACGGCGACTGATTAGCGCATTTTGGCTTGCGCGCACAGCCTCCCAGGAGGCCCTCTGAGCGCTTACCGCACTGACATCAGTGAGTGTCAGTAAAAAGGCGTCACGCTCACCACCGGCCTTCTTATAGGCCGTCTCGAACGATGTAAGGGCCGCTTCTGCATCACGATACGCCGAAGCGGCCAAATCAGCACGTTCTTTGGCTGTTTTTGTCGCATCACCCAACTCTGCGGCTGTGAGCGGTCGACCGCATTCGGTGCAGGGCTCGCCGATCTTATCGCCAACATGAACGTGCGCTTTCTCGTGCCGCTCCAACGCGACACCGGCGTTCTCCATAACCGTCTCGGCGCTTCTAACTTGACCGCTAAGCAGAGCCACTTGGCCGTCGAGCCGCACTCGCTCTTCTTGCTCACCTTTCACCGCCGTGATCTTGACGTCACACAGGGCAATCTGATCACCGGCCTCGCCCGGGATAATCTTCTTCACATCTTCCATAACTTGCCGCAGTTCAGGCAAGACGGTTGTCGCGACCTGATCCTTCAGGACTTGCACACGCGCACCACGGTTTACAGACCACTCGTTGATGCGATCCGTGCTGGCTTTAATCTCGCCATCCGTCCAATTGATCGTCGCCTGATGCCCATCTTCTGCAACACCGGCCGCGTTGTAGGATTGCTCAGCCGTTTTGGCGATCTCCATCGCGCTGCGATATGCCTCTTCAAGCACCAACACGCCGGACGCCTCTTCAATGAGGATCTTCAACTGCTTGTCCGTCATGGCGGGCAGATCAGGCATGCGCTCTTGACCAGCGTAGATCGAGCCTACGAACACATCGAGGGACGCGCCGATCACCTGATTAGCGACCTCTTGCGTCAGCTTGTCGGTGCCTTTGGTCAGGATCGTCTCTTTGATCCCGTCATGCATGGTCAGCGTGAGCGTGTTCTTGCCCGTCTTGTGCTTGCGGTGGCGTGTTGCTGTGTAAAGCAGACCGCCGTCTTGCAAGGTCGATGTGACGCGACAGCCCTTGCCAGCTGTGACGTTGACAATATCATCGCCGCTTTCGCCGCGCGCAGTCACACCATACCAAGCCCAGCAGAGCGCATCCGCGATCGAGGACTTACCGGCGCCGTTTGAGACAGCAGATGTGTCCATCGAGTTCTTGCCGACGATAAGCACCAAGCCGCGATCAGCGAGGGAGATTTCAGCCTCTGTGATGGCGAGGAAGTTTTCAATTTTAAGAGAAGGGAATTTCATTGGCGTGTCCTTTTATCGCATCTTCAATCGAGGCGTATGTTTCAGAGTGATCAAGGTCTTTTGCGCGCCACGCTGTCATGCGCTCCGCAACCTGCATGATCGAATTTGATTTCTTGGATTTGTGCAACACGGACATAAGACCGGCGCACTGAATAGGCTCGCCTTCGAGCGTCTTGTGACACTGGAATGCGGTTGCCTCCGCTATCTCCTTGATACGCTCACGCCGCAGACCAAAGCGCGCACCGTTCGAAACGCGAAACGGGCAATCCTTGCATGGTTTCTTAAGATCAAACATTGGCCGCTCCGTTTCTTTGTTCGCTTGTTTATTTATAGCAAGAGTTACGCGGGAGTGTCGTTCAGTTCATGATGGCCCCTATCATCAACAGTTCCACTTCCCGGTCGGTCAACTCGGCCTGATCTTCCGGTTCACGATCCTGGCTTGTGTCGTAGTTGTAGTAGGTCTCGTTATCGTGCCGCTCTTTCGTGCAGACGTAACCGAGCAGATTGACCCAGTGCCGCCAAGGTCCGTATGTGATCGTGTCCTCGTTCTCGGTGACGCTCCAGATCTGGTTCTTGCTGTATCCGGCGTGAGTGCATTCCGCGACGCTGTCAAAGTAGTCCTCGTTTTCATCGCGGATCTCTTCGAACGGGAAGTCTTCGTTATGGTTGGTCATACTACTTCTCCCGCTTCAAAGTCCTTATCAGCACAGGAACCACACACACCGTCATAGCCTTCGCCATTGTTCGCGTTCACATCGCCGCAGCGTGAGCAGACACCAGCTTCTTCATCTGTGACCCACTTCCATGCAAGAACATATGCGCCGTCGTCTTCGCCCATCGAGACCAGCGAATTTTCGGCAATCTCCAGATCACCGTCGCTGTTATGAAGGTCATGCGCCGCTTGCGCATAAGCAGCCTCGATTGGCGTATGAACTGGCGAGTGATGCAGACCGATGTGTGGAAGGATCAGTTTGATATCATCCACCTTGTCTTTGTCGAACTCGCCATCAGCGGTATCCTTCACAAATTCCAGGATCGCGTAGACCACTGCTTGTGGCGTTTCGAAGAATTTCAGCTTTGCTTCGGTCACTTTGGAACTCCAATTCTTACATAACCAGTTGGGACGTTTGTGCCGCTTGATGCGAAAGAGCCGACGGGCAGATCGTTCCACACTTTGTCGCCCCAGCGCGCGTCTGTGACGCCAAACCCTTCAAGGTGGCCGTCGTAATAGGCGGACGCTGGCAACACGCAGAACAGCTTGCCGCCTGGCTTTACGAACTTGAGCGCGTGGATCAGGTGCTTCCTCCAGTGCAGACCATAGAAGGGTGGGTTCATCACCACGTAGTCGAACTTCGGATTTGCAGCGACGTGCAGGAAGTTGCCAACAAGCACAGCGTGACCTTTGGCTTTCGCTTGCGCGGCACGGCCAGCATCAACCTCGATCCCGGTCAGCTTCAAACCGCTGCTGGTGTTGATACTCCGCAGTTTGTCGAGGATCGCACCGTCACCGCAAGATGGCTCCAGAATTTGCGATCCGTCACCCAGATAGATGCCGTCAAGCATACGGTTCAGCACAGCTACGGGCGTCGGATAGAATTGCAGATCCTTGGATACTGCCGTGCTACCGCGCTTTTGCGCGTTCTCGTCAGGTGTATCGGGCAGAACTTCGCCGTAGAACTCGGCCAGCGCCTTGTTGATGTCGAACATCGCGGCTTGATCGAAGATCAGGTGCGCGTTGCCGTTCTTGAAGCCTTTCATGGTCAAGCCTGGCTCTGGCGATACCAGCTCGTGCCAAGCAGATCCGGTATCATTCTCGCCAATCGCAAACACGGCGCTTTGGGCTGTTCTGCCGGATAGCACGTAAATCTTGCCATCGAACATGACCGCGGAACGCGATGGATAGCGCTCGTCTGCTTTCCACTCTCTGATGCCGACGCGCTCAAGGCGTGCCAGCCGGATGAAGTCATCCAACTCGTTGTGCGTCAGATGCGGTTGACCACGAAACACACGCAGGGCGTTGATCGTGTCGCGCAGCTTGTTGACGCCGTAGCTGCCATAGCTGCCTTCGCCGATGCAGTTTTCGATAATGACACGCTTGGGCATACCACTGACACCGATCTTGACCTTGCTGTGGCTCTTGTAGGCTGGATCAAGATCCGCAAACGCTTCTGCAAGCCCTTTGAGAATGTGGTGCCGGCTGTTGACCAGATAATCACCAAACGTTGAGCGGATATTCTCAAGCGTGAACTCTGGCGGCTTCTCAAGCGCAACCGAGAACTGGCTGCGATCCTTGGCGCTTGCGATGCGGTCGATGCTCAAGCCTTTGTAGACGTGCTTCCACGCAGAGCGCAGCAGATTGTCCTGAATTGCGGACGCATGCGGCACATCGGCACGACTGCACACAGAGCCAACGAACTCGCCGGCCACGGATGCGTTCAACTCGACCTTCTTGATGGCATCTTTCATGCCGTCAATCACGCTTTCGATGGACAGCTGCTTCGCGTGGTATTCGTCGATGATCTCGGGCAACGAGCGCAATGTCGCTGGAAGGGATGCGTGGGCGTTCATTCTGTAACCTCGTATTCGATAGCTTGTTGCTGTTTCACAGTGTGTTCCGCAGCGACGGCCAAGGCATCGACGCGCATTATCGCCTCGTCAAATGTTTTCATTTCAGTATCCACTTACTGATTTATTGCGGCAGCAAGATCGCCAGAAGAGGCGGCCGCGCCGATACGATCTTGGCGCGAAACCTTCTTCACAACGGCGGTCTTACGAACGCTGTCGGAGTCGACCTGCGAATACGAAACCTTCTTGCGCGTTGCAGGTGCAGCCCAATCGTTAGACCCAACGCCACGGCTTTCAGACACGTATTTGGTCAGCTTGAAGTTGTCGCACTTGGAGTATGACTGCGCGGTTGCCAAGGGCAAGGCGGTCATAACAATGGGATTGTCCACGCGCTCTTGCGCGACCAGTTTGCCCTTTTGGTCATACTTGTTGGAAAGCTTCTGTGTGGTGAATGAGACAGTGTAGAGTTGTGGCATGATGCTCTCGCTTTGTGCTTTATATTTTGCGCTTATGTTCTTTTATAGCAGATCAGTCGTAGGACTGCGGCAGGGTTGATGTGGCACTTTCAAGGGCAGTGACGCGCTGGTTCAGACTGTCCGAACCAAGCGACAACAGAATGAGCAGCGCCCAAATTATGATGCTGTTGCGGTTCATTATGTTGCCTTCTCTGACACGGAGATGTGCCGTGATGTCAGGCGCCGCAAATAAGCCGTGAACCAACCAGACAGATATGGTGCGCCATCACACAGGCGTGCTTTGCCACCTCGGTTACATTCATCGCGGGAACGCTATTGATCACCTCATCCTCACTTGTCATGAGGATGTTGGCTTTAGAAACTTCATTGGAAAGCGTAGGCATTATGTATCCTCTTTCACGGCGCGCACATCATTCAGAATGGCAGCCGCACGGCTTGCGACAAGAGCGCGGTCAACGCCCGGTGAAACTTCGAGATCCTTGGTGACGTAGTCCTCAATGGATGCGTCAAGTGTGCGCCCTGTGGCTGTTGGGGCAGCGCGCGCGGCCACCACAGCGCGTGGCACCTGGATCGAGACACCAAGCGCGCCCCATTTACCCAGCTGCGCCTTCAACTCGTTGATATCTTCCTGACGCATCGCTGCACCACGGAAGCGGACATAGTTACCGGCGCATTCAAGCTGCATGTCAACCTCACTCATGCCGGAGATATCGACGAACTTGGGCGCTTGAGTGTCATTGAAAACAACCGACGCATCATCGACGGCCAGAAAGCCTGCTCGTGCGCTAACATCGCCCCAGTTGTGATGGGTTGAGGCGCCGATCGAGTAGATCCCGCTGCCGAGATCCTTGTGATTGTGATAATCGCCAGCAAAGACACGCTTGAAGCCATATGATTGCAGTTCAGCGGGAGTGACCGCTCCGCTCAAGCCTGGCAAGACGCCGCTGATACCGATATGAATGAACACATCCATCTCTGCTTTGAGAGGATTTGCTGCCAAAAACTCCAGCTGCGTCTTGAGCCCTACTACAGTGTCATGCCAAGGCACGAACCCGAGCAGGCGATTGGGCATCGCATGAACCGTTGTCTCGTTGAAGATACGAAACTCCGAACCTGCGGCGATATCGAACTGCGTCAGGTTCTGAATAGAGCTGGACAATTCGGTCGTCTCGCGACTTTTCATGTCGTGGTTGCCCGGGATCGCAAGTATCGTGACGCCCATCGACAAGATCCGCTGGATGCTGTCACGCGCAGGATTCAGCACTTCGGGATCAAGCACGCCGCGTTGGTGGAAGATATCACCGGCGATAATCATCAGTGGATCGTCATGCTTGGACGCAGCCACACCGGCGTGCTCCAGCTCGTTGAGCGTGATCTTTAAGCGGTTGTTTTCGCCTTGCGCGTTGTGATGCGAGAACAGGCTCCAGTTGTGCAAGTGAAGATCGGACGTAACGATGTATGTCATATGTGCCTCGTTGAGTTTGTGCTTACTTACTTTATAGCAGACGCTTTATAGGGTTGCGTCAGGGTTCGCGCGGCTACTTGATACGGGTGGCGCCGGCTTTGCGCTTGAAGGCTGTGAGGGGCAGATACTTCTGCAACGCACCACCGCGTGAGCCATAATCAAGAACCTTGGCTTTCTTACGGTCGATGTAGTCGGCGAGGCTGGCGATATAGAGATCCGCGTTCTCTTCCACGTAGATCGCGACCAGTTCGACGCACTCACGGCGCAACGTCCAGATCGTTTCATCATCGAGCGCCCAGTAGGCTGTGCCATCCTCGATCGCGGTGCTGACGTTCGCAGCGCCACCGCGGAATATCTCGCTGTTAGCTTTACGACGGGCAACGTAAATCTCGCGCCCATCAGACAGCTGGAAGACGGCGCCGTAGAAGCGCCGCCCTTTCTTAACCAATCGCTTTGCTGTCTTCCACTTCATTTGGTAAAGTTCCACTCCATTCATAAATGCCTTGCTGACCCCGAATGATGCACGGTTGTTCGAGCGGTATCGGTTCTGTTAGACGCCAAGCCCAGTTACCCAGATCCCACCATCCATATTGCTTCTCTTCATCCGAAACATCTTCCATGAACTCCTCGGTCATCAACTCAATGCTGTCGAGAACCGCTGATCCAAGTAGATAGCCAAACGGCAGGTCTGCGAAGGCTGGCAAACCGGTTGTGGCATAGGCCGATTGAAAGTCTGTATCTGCGACGTGCTGGCGTTGCTCTGGCCGGATCGTCTTGGTCGAAGCTATCCCAATGCGCTGCCCAATAAGGGATGCTGGGGCTGGCCATGTTCTTGTTTCGAAGACCTTACAGCCGCTCACAATAAGACCTGCGAACGGCTGCCATATACTGATGCACTTCATGAAAACTCCCTTGCTACACTTTCGTTATAGCAAGGGATTCGAGGAGTGAAGGGTTTAGATATTGCCGGTGTCGGCTTCGACCTCGGCGATAATAGGTGGTGTATAGGCCGCTGGTAGCAAGGCACTTAGCTTTGCAAATCCTGCTGCACCTTCAGCTTCAAGCTGACGCGCCAGCGTTTCACGGGTTAGCTGCTTGCCCTCCCAATTGACGTATCCTGGACGGCCTTGATCCATCAGACCTTCGCCGTTCAGAAACTCGATCAGACTGCGCTCACGGTCAAACTTGCCGGTGCCGTCTGGTTGGAACATGAAGCGCCAAGATGCTTGCAGGAACGGCCGCGCAACTTTGTTCTTCTTGAACGTGCCAGTGACCTCCATGCCGATAATCTCGGTGCCTTGCTTGATCTGCTTCGATCCAAGCCAAATACGTTGGCTGAAATAGAACTCAGGGCTATCACCGCCGGATGTCTTGCGTGGATCACCGAACATGACGCCAATCTTGGTGCGCATCTGGTTGAGGAAGATCACACAGACGCCGTATTTCTCTGCAATCTGGGCAATACCAGGGAAGTGCGCAGATGTGGCGCGTGACAAAGCGGTGTTGTCGTTCATGTTGCGGTCGGCTGGATTGCGCAGTTTACCTTTGCTATCGTAAAGCACCGACTGTGGCACCATCGCGGCCAAACTATCGAAGCACCAAACAATCGGGGCGTCTTTGGCGATCAGCTTCTTTTCGCGGATCGTTTTCACGGCAAGGTGGTAGATCGCCACGGACTCTTCGAACGTCTCCGGCTTTTTGTAGATGAACCGGCCTGGCGTGATGTCTAGGCCCAACTGGGGCGCCAGCTTGATAGAGAACGACCGCTCATGGTCAGAGAAGCCAGCAACGCCGCCAAGCTTCTGTGCGGCCGCCATAACGGCTGTGGCGATCGCTGTCTTACCCGAAGAGGGTGGACCGGCGACTTCAACAAGACGGCCAACGGGAAAACCATTGTCCCATGTCGATGTTGATCCGTAGTTGAGCGGCGGAAAGCCAGTATCCAAGAACTGTGTTACCGTCGCATCGGGATCGTTCGCTCCGATTTCGCCCATCAGGGCTTTCATAATGTCGTCGTCAGCTTTTGCCATTTGGCTTCTCCATAAGTTTCTATGCTGGAATTTCTTCGTTGAGGTAGTGAAAGGCCGGAAAGACGCGCATCCAGTCTGACAATTCTTGCGTGATGGATTTAAACAGCAGGATTTCGCAAAACTGCTCGAACTTATCCATCGAGGGATCACCTTGATCGATCTTGAAGTTGATCGGATCAGGGCGCTCTGTTGTGCGCAGATCCACCAGACCGATGTTGCGCTCAAAGATGATCGCCTTGCTTTCGTCAACGACCAGATCGCGATACTTTTTGGGCAGCTTCTTGAACTCGGCCGCAGGCATATGCAGCGACGTGAGATTGAGAAACTCGCTGAAAGAGCCGTAGGTGTTGATGAAGTCGATCGCACCTTTTTCGCCAACACGACCAACACCCGGAATACTATCACCAGCATCACCACACAGCGCCTTGACCTCGACAAACTGCTTGGGCGTTTTGACGCCTGTAAACTCTTCGAATGAGGTTTTCGTTACAACGCGGTCGTTAATAAAGTCGCGCCAAACAACATTGGGGCCGACCAGTTGGATCCAGTCTTTGTCACCGGTCAGCAGGGCGACTTGGTGGCCTTGGGCGACGTAACGATCCGAAATGATCGCCGCGAGGTCGTCGGCTTCCATATTGATGGCGCTCACTTGCGCGATGCCGAGAAAGCGCAACGCCTTCTTGATATACGGCGCCTGCTTTTTGTATTCTTCTTTCTTGGCAAGCAATTTGCGTTCATTGGGTGTGTCAGCTTTGTCGCGTATCGCCTTGTAATCGCTGAATACTTGATTGCGCCAACTCATGCCGTCCCACAGCACCAACGGCGTGTATTGGCCGTGAATGGAGATCTTCTGGCGCAATGTGCGCAGAAAGTTGTAGATCGCGTGAACAGGTTGATCGCCGATCATCAGCCGGCCGCCGTTGTTCGCAAAGTGACCTAATGAGTTACCATCAATGACGAGGTATTTCTTAGACATGAACCTAAGACCTTCTGATAATGAAATGGGGGAGGCGACGAAACGTTGAACTGGGAAGGAACAGTCGTTTCGTCGCCCTTTATTTGGTTACGCGGGACAGCGCGCTTCCAAATTCCTACTTGAGAGCATCAAGCTCCGCGAGGATCGCATCCTGCTCGTCCGACGGGAGAGACGACAAGATATCTTCCGCAGCTTCTGCTGGAGCGGCTTCTGCCTCTTCAAGAGCGGCAAGTTCGGCTTCAGCTTCGGCAGCGGCCTTAGCTTGACGTGCCAAGATCGCGGCACGTTTCTCTGCTGCTGCGTCAACAATGGGAT
>Ga0070748_1000407_pt1 | contig 21481 bp, 38 predicted proteins | sample VirMetDEL_Nov_12_FD_77015 | JGI IMG/M metagenome (GOLD analysis project Ga0070748, IMG submission 77015) | Aqueous microbial communities from the Delaware River and Bay under freshwater to marine salinity gradient to study organic matter... | ecosystem: Environmental > Aquatic > Marine > Coastal... | reverse complement strand
CGATAGATAGGACTTACCTGTCTTGTTCTGCAGGTCAACAGCGAACTGCATTACTTGACGAACTTATTGAGTCCCTTCTTTTGGTTCTCTGTAAATTGCGTACCATACTTGGCGATGACAGCCTCATAGGCTTTCGCCTTATCGGATGCACCCTTGATATACTCAATGGCTTGTTGGTATACATCACCATCTTGCTGTTTGGGTGATGACTCCTGTTTAGCAATAGCGATAGCAACCTCATCCGAAGATGCGATAGATGTATCAATACCGATAGCAAGATTAGCCAATGCTCGTCCCCAAGCAGATGTTTCGCAGTTCTCCACATAGGAGGTCTTGTTGATGTGCGAAGATGTGCGATCCTCTTGAGCGAAACCAGTAGCGATAAGCATACCTTCAGCGTTGCGGATTTCAGCACGGACTACACAAGAGTCAGGCTCTAATGAGATGAGTTCAGAGGTGAGTGTCCACCCAGTAAACTCCTTTGCACTACGGAAGTATTTGATACGCTCGTTTACCTCAACGTACTGCTTCCCTTTGATGTTGGTTGTTTTAAAATGATGTGTCATACTTTGAATTTAATTGTTAGTAAATATACGATTTATTTATTTTAGAATCATTCTAAATAACAATAACTTGCAATCTTTCAAAGCGTAAGCGATTGATATTCAGAGTTTTATTGCTGTTGGTTAAAGTGTTGCTTTAAGTTTGTTTTGGTTTGGGTACAGCATCCCCAAAACCTCCTTTGTCAAATAAACAGTTCTCTTTGTGTCTGGTGGTAGAGAAATGTGGATCGTTCTATCATATCGTTGAGTTCCGCTTTGGCGGAGTCGCGCTCGTCTTGGGCGGCTTTAAGGGCCGCCTCAAGAGCAGCGACTCTCTCTTGATAGTAGGTAATAAGTTCTCTTGTAGTGTCGTTCATAGTGTTTGTGTGTTTGCAAAGTTACAGGTGTTTACAGGGCAAAGTCAAGTAAATAACAGTATCATATGGAACTATTTCTACTGCTTGGTTATGATTATGTTAATGCTATTCTTTAACTCGGAGTTGATAACTCTTTCTGAATCAAACAGATAGCACTTCAATTTTTCATCCCATATCTTTTCGTATATCTCTACAGATACGCTTCCAATGTCATAGTTGTCATACTCCGATAGGAATAGACGAACATCGTAGCGATCCCCCAAGTACCAGTCCTCATCAACTACTGGCTTAAAGGTGGCTACATAGTCGGTGTCCCCGACAGCAAACTCAACATTAAAGTTGGAGGTGATGAATGTGTTACGACTGATACGCATAGTGGGTAGGGTTTTAGTTCATTGCCTGTATTATCTGTGATATAATCATTACGATGATATTGGTAAATATAATCACTTTAATCACATTTAATGCTCGGTCAATGATGTTATCAAAAAAGTCCTTGTTCTTCTTCATTTTCTTTTGGTAAATCTTCAAAGTATTTTTGGTAGCGCAGGACAAATCGGGCATTATAACTTGTGTCTTTCTCCTTCAATGCCCTGCGTGTACCCTTCTTGTTGTTATCCATTATCCTACAGCAACCTGCGTGATTTGGATCAGGCGATTCTTGTACTCTTGTACCTGTCGCTTGAGTTCTTGGTTCTCCTTGCGCATATTGGAAATGCTCTGCAGTTCAAAACTAAACTCTTGCTCAAACTTCTTGCGGAATTTGTTTGAGATCTTGTTTGAAGATTTGAGGCCAGCAATATAACCCGAACAATACCCAAGTCGCTTTGCGATGTACTCATTGTTGTAGTCCATTGCTTCAAGAACTACAAGTTGCTTTTGTGTTTTATTTCTCATCGTTGTTGTTGTTTGTAAAAGGAAAATTAAATAGTTTATCAATAAAGTTTTTTGCTCGTTCTTCTGTTTCAAAAGAGAATAGGATCGTCTTGTTTATTTTGTTTTTAATGTTCCACCTCTTTGTCTTGGTGCTGAACGAGATAATGTATTTATCTTTTCTTGGTTTTTCGTCAATCATTCGTTAGTAAAGTTTCCATTTAGCATTGAGTATCCTCCATTACCATAGGAGTCAAGGTCGTCAGCGGCTTTAAATCCCGCCTCTTGTTCTTCGTACATCTTCTTGACATACTTCAGGGTCATCTCCAAGCGGTAACTCCATAGAAAATTCAGATATTCTTCTATCTCCAGTCGTACTGCTTCCTTTTTCTTTGAGTATTCGTTCATAGCGTGTTGTTTTGGTTGTGAAACTACTGATAATATCCGTAGGAATTGGTTCAAAAATGTCTTTAAATAGGTCATTCATTTAGTCGTTTGTTTATATGTTCTTTGTATGCATTTTTATACAGGAGGAAGGCATCTAAAAAGTCCTCGTGTAGGGGGAAGTCAATGATGATGTTATCATCTACCTCATTGCGAAAGACAATGGTAAAGACATTATCATCCTTGCAATAGGACAGCAGTTCACACGCTTCGTGGAAGTGCGACCATTCTGGTTTGTTCTGGTTCATAGTGAGTAGTATTCGTATCCGTAATCAAATTCGTAGCCGATATTATCATCGTCAACATCGTTGCCGTCAGGATCTTCCCAACCGCCTTTATGCTTGTTGTACTTAATCTGTATATCGGTATCGCAGATGACATCAATGATGCGACCTTCGTACTCAACAATGTTACCATCTTGATCGTAGACAAGTGTACCTGCGAAACTCACTCCAATCTCGGAGAAGAACATTTCAAGCATAAGGTCACCTGCTTCTATCTGATCGCATAGTTTGTAGAACCATTGTGTAGGTGGCGACCAAGCCGTATTGAAGTAGAAAATAATATGGTCGGTTTCTCCTCCGTAGTTCTCCTCAATGTCATAGCAGTCAGCGTTCCATTTAGTACCCCAATTGTTGATGTTCCAATTATACCAATTAGGTATACCTTGTTCCGTAAGTTCTATCTCTTTTTTCCAATTCAATGGATTTTTATACAGGTTTTCTGGCTGTGGTACGGCACAGGCAAAACTGAATTGCTGTCCGTGTTCATTCTTTTCTGGAAGAAGGAATAGATGGCGATACTTCGCGATGTTCTCCTTGCTACCAATTACTCGTAGTGTGTTGTTGCACCAATTAGGCATAGTAGTGTTGTTTTAGATGGTTAGTTATCAAATTCTTTATCATAAGGACATTCTTCGTCTTCTATTACTTCTTCAACATTCTCAAAGATTCCATCAGTAATAATGTTGTCTAATATGTTAGCGTTAGCCAACTTGATTATGTCTTGTTCAGTAGTGTTCTCATCTACCACTACTCTTGTAGCAAGAGATACATAAACTAAATATGCTTTTTTCATAGTTCAATTGTTTTGTTGGTTAAAAAACGGGGGCGTGTCGGGCCACCCCCCGCGTGATGTTACCTGCCCAATCCCGAAGGCACTCGTTAATATCAAAAGAATTTTACTTTTAAGGCGATTCCTTTGCGACTGCTATCTCGCTTGGCGTATAGGTTATACGATCCATCACCAAATCCGCTGGAAGATACAAGTCCTATACCCTGTAGTTCACCATACTGCTCATCGCGCAGGGTGTATCCGCAAATCTTACCATACCAATGGTCACCATCTTCGGTCTTTCGGTAGGATTCGTAGAAGTCCTTTCCTTCTGCATCTGAAAATGGAATATCCAAAGAGTCATTCCGATAATTTTCAATGTTAAAGAATCCACATTGACCTGAATCTACACCGATATTATCCGATACGAATCCCCATTTATTTCCATTGTCCTGATGGTCTTCGTGTACGATGGAGATACTGCGGATGTAACCATCGTGTTCTTCAATAGTGGGGATATAGTTTCCCTCTTTCATATTGGATACAATCTCATTGCACCAAGTGTCAATAGTGTAGCAAGGATCGCTTACGACTATTTTAGTTCCGAAATAAAGTTTGTTTTCCATAATAGTGTTGTTTGTTGGGTGCAAGTTTGCAAGAGTTTTTGGTTTATGCAAATCTTTTTTAGTCAGTTTATGGTTGATTTTAATCTTCTTCTTTAGTAATTAGTATGGCGTAGAACAGCAGTCCTGATACTACGGCCACAATTAGTCCTCCGTTACTACCCTCTTGTCCGTGTAGTACTCCGAATACCATTCCTAATAAGGATATCATCAGGAATAATGCTGTCATTAGGTTGTGTGCTATCTTTTTCATAGGTTCAATAGTTTTTCAATTGCTTTTCTCATAGCATATAGGCGTTGATGGCCTTCCATATTATCTCCATCCATTACCATCTGCTGTTTCTTTATCTGCTGTAGGGCAGTTTCAAGTTGATCCACAGGCATCCTATGGTATAGTTCAATCAGTTTTTCAGTTTCCGTTTTCATCGTTCCTCAATCATAAAGTCCATTTCAATTGCAGTTTCATCCAATACCCATTTCTCTATCTCGCCTTCAATTAGGTGCGTTCTATCATCGTATTCGTTTCCTGTAACACGAAACTTTTTGGTTTGAGTGATGTCATTCCATTCGTTTACTATTTCTTGGGCATCTTCAATAGTGCCTTTAAAATAAGTCCATACATAGTGTGTCATAATTTTAGTCGTTTTTATTGGTTAAATTTTACAAATTGTACAAGTATCTTGTTCAGTTCTTCTGCGCAGTCATCTAATCTCTGCTGTAGTTGGGGAGAAAGGTCACCCGATTCCAATTCGTAGTGTTCACAAACAGCATCAAATAGTAAGTCCATTTGCGCTTGTAGGATATCTTCAATGTGTTCCATTAGATTGTTGCAGTTACATAGGTTAGCCAATTCTTTCTTAAGTCAATCTCTTGGTGGTTACAGGCATCCATAAATTCGCTTAACCTGTATGCTTCACCACCATCTTCCATAAAATCAACACTATAGAGATTTGTTAGTGTTGTATTTTCAATGTTCTCTGCCTTCTCTCTATCAAAGATGCTGATTGGTAGCAGGATTACAAATGTTTCAAATTCCATTTCTTTAGTTTTTTATTCGTTAATGAATGTTTCGTCCAACATATAGTTCTTTGTCTTTCGGATGTAGGCAATGAAGTTTTTCATATGCTGAAGATCCGCGAATTCTTTTTTGATAGTCCAATAGCGACCATCAGTAGTTTCAAACTTTAGTGTTGCCTTCATAGTTATGCAGGTTCAGTTTCTATCGTTACATCGGATGGATTGCACAGGTCGTGCACTACTCCTGTGTCGTATGCATAGTCGTATGCTTTTGCTTCCGCAGTAGCATAATCTTCTGCTTGGATTTCAACGATGGTTGAGTTTTCAATTCGGATAATGATTTCAAATGTTTTCATAGTGTTAGTGTTGTTTTGTTGGATTGGGGATCGCCGTACCAATCCCCTATGTCCAACCTTACTTACATTGTACGGATGTTAAAAGTTTGTAGTGATGAATCGTGTACCATCTACATCAATGAATATGGTATGCTCATTGATTTTGTCGTATGCTATGCTTGGATAACTTTTTGCGAATTCCTCGTAGTTTGACCATTCGGTATAGTCGTAAGAGATATCATTCACGCTAAATTCCATTTCAATACCATCTTCTTCTTCGCATTGCTCAATGTATTCAAACAGCACCTTCAATGCTTTGTCGCTGAATTGGTTCGGGCGGATCTTCTGGAAGCCATCATAAAAATCGTTAAAGGAAATTGTAGTTTTCATAGTGTTATTTGTTGTTAGATTAAGTTTCCGTTTTCATCAAACCAATAGTCATTCGCATCGCAATGTTCTGCGTATGCTTTCTCCGACAATTGGTACTCGTAGTCGTCAGCGCATTCCTTGAGGAACTGCGAAACGGAAAGTTCAATGGATTTAGTTTTGTTCCAAGTTTTGGTCAAGGAATAATCACTGAATACACCTGTCAGTTCTTCTTTGATGAACTTGCTATGTGGCGTACCATTGTAGCGTACCTTACTTTGTGATGGGCATAGCCAATCAATTTGGTAGTCATCAAGTTCAACACCAACAGCATTCATAAATGCTTTCAGGGATTGAATTGCATCGTGTGACCAATCGTATTCGCAGTCCGATTGGTAGTTCATCAATGCGCGAACTTTGGCTTGTTCAGTCAGTTCGCTGAATGGGTAGATGTTCACTTCAATTGTCTTCATAGTTTGTGTTGTTAGTGGTTGAACAATGCAAATGTTTGCAAATGGATTTGGAATAAAAAAATCAGTTTCAGTCAGTTTATATCGTTTTTTAGTCAGTATGCATAATTCAAGGTATGAACATCGTAAGACCATTGGTAGAAATCTGCCGCAGTATGAGATTCAAGATGATATACCTTCTTCGTAAGAGGATAGTATATGCACTCATCACCTTTGGCGATTGTTCTGCCTGTTTCAGCACAAATGCTGTTGTACTTTGCCCTTATTGAGCGAGGATCATTTTTGTACATAGTCGTTTTAAATTAGGTTTGACATAGACGAGGATTGCTCCTCGTTTCGCATCACAAATGCTCATCAGTATGTCTTTAGAATTGGCTATTGTATTCTCTCAACATCGTATCACGAATGCTCTCAAGATTCTCAATTTCGCAGTTCCATAGTTCCTCAAAGTAAAACTTCATATAGGGCTTTTTAATGCTCTGTTGTAGCATTGAAATGGTAGAGATGATGCTCATCTTAATCATTTCGTTTTCTCCGATTGTGGTTAAAGTTTTCATAGCAAATAAGATTTAAGTGTGTTGGTTAAGATGCCGATGTGTAGTCGGCATTTCGGATATTGAATCCTCGTCAGTTAACCTTTGTTGGATTTCTTATATTCTTGCTCAAGTGTTGAATCAATAGCATTCATAACACTACCAAAGAAGCAAGATAGTTCTTCCAATTCTTCTTTATCGGAAGCAATGTAGTGACCATCATTTCTTATTGCTTTGCGCAGTACTGAAATCATATTTTTAAGGTCATAGGTATCAATGCTCTCTGTAGTAAGGTTAGTGTGAATTTTCATAACAATTAAGATTTAAATGGTTTTTGATTGTTGAACGAGACAAATGTTTTCAAAAGGATTTGACATATGCAAGTCCAAATTGAAATTTAGAACGATTCTAAATAATACTTCCTGCAAATCAGCAAGTTAGCATCAAAAGTTTTTTAAAACGATAGCACATCTATTGTGGGTGATTGGGGAGGATAGTGGAGGATAGTGGGAAGAAGGTGGTGTGTTTTGTTCCTCTTTTCCAAGCACTTACAAAAAGATCCTTAAACAATTCCTCTAACTCAAACTACCTAAAAATCTGATCCGCAGTCAGTTAGGTGGTGTCAGTAGTCGCAGTAGTTGATGGTGTTATATGATACTAAAAACGCTGAAAGTATGGGCGATTTTCAGGCGAATTCAAGCCCCATACCTTGTGGATTGCGTTTCGGTTTGGGTGGCGTAGCGCTCATATATGTATATTATACCCCACCCATTCATAACTCAATGCATTTTTCACTTAAACTAAAGCTTTAAGCAAATGAGCTAAAGTACTGGTAATGAGTTAGCTGTTGTAAAGAATCGCTGAGCAGGGCAACAGCAAATAGCGAATACAATGCGCCTGTATTCACTAAGTAACTGAGTGTTGCTGTGTGTCTGTCGCTTGGGGTTTTTAGGACCCCTGCTCCAGACTTATAATCGTCTTGTTATCGGCGCGGGGCGGAAGGGGGGAGCCCCGCTTCTTGTTAGAGTCTTTAGAGCTTTGGAGTGCTTTTGTGATTGCTTTCCGCTCATCAGCTATGCGAAGTTACAGCAAAAAAATGACATTTCCAAATGATGTTATAACACGTTTCTTAGGGTTGTGAGCTCCTCACAGGAAAGTATGGGATGATCCCAATAAATAGTATGGGATGACCCAGAACTTTTGTATGGGACGGTCCCCTATTGCAATAAGATTTATCTTTGCTATATGCAACTGAGTAAAAACTTTTCTCTATCGGAGATGACTAAGTCGGTGACGGCTAAGCGTCTTGGTATTGACAATACGCCTGATGAACAGCAAATAGAGTTTATGCGTGAGCTGTGCGAAAGCGTACTGCAACCTCTGCGTGATGCGCTTGGTCCTATTGTCATCACCAGTGGCCTGCGCGTACCTAAGCTCAATAAAGCTGTTGGGGGTAGTGGTACGTCTCAGCATTGTGCACTCAATGGTGCAGCAGCAGATATTGATATATGCACAGGTAAGTGTGAAGGAAAGAACACAGAGGTGTTCAACTATATAAAGGATAACTTGGTATTCGATCAGCTCATCTGGGAGTTCGGAGACAGCGAGTGTCCTGACTGGGTACACGTATCCTACCACTATGGTCATAACAGAGGCCAGATTTTAAAGGCTGTTAAACAAAACGGAAAAACTAAATACCTAAAGTACCAATGAAGAAATTACTATTATTAATTGCACTTGTAGGTCTTTCGTCTACAGCATTGTCTCAAGTTGATACACGCAATCATCCAGCAAGCGTTCTACAGATTCATATTGGACCCTATGCTTTTTGTGGCGCTTCGGGTGCCATTCCTACAGGACGGACTATGATGGTAGAGGGCAAGGAATTTCAAGAGGCTTGTGCTATCTGCCCAGTAATGGATGGACCTTCTATCAATAATTTGGCTATTACTGGATTCAGCCCTCAGTCTCCCGATGGAACCGACAGCACTGTATGGTCTTTATTCTGGTACTTTGATCCTGCTACCGATAGTGTTCCTCAGTTCGACCCACAAACAAAGACGTGGGAACTGCTTACTCCTGTCAACAGAGCCTTTACTGTCAATACCGATCATCCAAGTACAAGTATGAGCAATATGTTCTGTATGCCTTGTAAGATATGGAAAGAGGAGAATGATATATTATTGGCAAAGTGTTACGGTCCTATCAATGAGGCGGCTGTTCCTTTGCGTGTTGCCATTCCTGTTGTATCGGGTATGACTTCCATTACCCAAGCAAAAGAGGGCTTCCCCTATCCAGTAGGAACGCCAATTCCATCAAGTGATGTAAAGATAGAGGGATGCCCCTGTCCGTTTACTGATCCTTGTATTTGCCCCTAATAATAAAAACAAAAGTATCTAAGCTATGAAAGCCAAGAAGTATGAAGGCGGAGGAAAGATGAAGAAGTACTCCAAGAAGCCTATGACTCCCCAAGAGCAAAAGGAGTTTGATGAGATGATGCGCAAGTATCGCAATACGCCCTCCAGCCCCGTTGGTGGAGAAGCCCAGCGTACCAAGTACGAAGAGCGCTTTATGAAGCTTCGCGATAAGTTCTCCAAAGGAGGAATGGTAAAGAAGTACGAGGATGGCGGTAGTGTTACTGATCCCAAAAAGAAATATGCAAAGAAATATTCTCAACATCCAAGTGACGTTGCACCCAAATCGGTCCCAGCACGCAGTGAAATGAAGGAGCCTTATGGAGTTCTTACAAGAATGGCGGCAGGAGAGCCAGTTTCAGAAAGCGAAGTTAGATGGTACAATGAGTGGGCACGCAGAGAAAGAGAGAAAATGTCTAAGAGATTTCAAAGTTCTTCAATGCTTTCTAACGAGCAAAAAAATTATCTTAACGCCACAAAGTACTATAATGATCAAATCGCCCGAACAGACTCAGCAGCAGGGGCTATGAAGAAAAAAAGAACTGGTAGATAATGAAAATCAAGAAGTACAACGACGGAGGATATATGGACGATGGCCAGATGATTATGGTCAAGGCTCCTTCATTGGAGGAAGCTGTGGCTCAAATCAAGGCTGCTGTTAAGGCTGGTAAGATGATGCCTACCCATTACAAGGTGAAGGCTTGCTTCTACGAGGAAGATGAAGACTAAGAAGTACTACGACTCAAATCCTGAAGCCAAACAAAAGAAGAAGGCATACGATACCAAATATCACTCCAGCGAGGAGCGTAAGAAGTATCGGGCTTTCCTTAATAAGATAAATCGCAAGGCTGGCAAGTACGGCAATGGCGATGGAAAGGACGCATCACATACTAAATCTGGACGTATTGTCTGGGAACATCAATCTTTAAATAGAGCCAGAAACAGAGCCAAAAAGTGAATTATCATTTTACATATCAAACAAAGTGTATAATCAATGGCAAGACATATGTCGGAGTCCATAGCACTGATAATTTAAATGATGGATATATTGGTTGTGGAATATTAAATGAGAAAAATGTAAAGTCTCAACTAAGAGCAAATAGAACGTCTCCGTTAATTAAAGCAATAAATAAATACGGATATAAAAACTTTAAGTTAGAGATACTTTCTTTTTTTGATACAAAAGAAGAAGCTTACGAAGAAGAATCATATTTAGTAGATTACAATTGGGTTAGGTCAAAAAATAACTACAACGCTAAGATTGGAGGGGTAGGTGGGTCTCCTCCCCCAATTCTTTACAAATACAAAGACGAAATTATAGATATGTACATTAATGGCGCATCATATTCTGATATATCAGAAAAATATAATGTATCAAAAGGATCATATGTTCATTTCTTGTCTGCGTATACGGGAGATAAAAACAGGAAAAAATCTTTTTATTTTGGTATGCAGTTTGAAAATGCATACGGAGACATTGTTGTTTTTGAAAATCCTGACTCATTTTACGAAAAAACAGGGGTGTCTACAAAGACATTACATAAGCTGAACTCAAAAAAACAAGTCGTTGCATATGGAAATGTAGCTTGGTTCATAAAGGGTTCAGATGAACTTATTGAATACAGGAAGAAATTTTTCTCAAATAAACAACATTGGAGATTGACTCGAACGCTACACGATGAGCGTCGTTTTATGAAGGCCGCTAAAAACAGAGCAAAGAAGTGAAAACAAAAAAGAAAGATATTAAAAAGATGGTCAAGGCACCAGAGGGCTATCACTGGATGAACAAAGGCGGTCGTTACTTTCTAATGGCTCACGAGGGTAAGTTCACTCCTCACGAGAACGCTTCTCTTGAGATGCCCTTTCGGATTCTTTCCGAGCATTAATCTTATTCTGTAGGAGCTTCTTAGCCATCGGGCTATCCTCTACCCCTTTAGTATGTCGCAGTCGGGTCTTTGTAGGGCCCTTCTGCTTTTTAGGTATCTTCTCTTTGTGGACGGTGCGCTCGTGATATTCAAGGCGCAGCTTCTCATCACCAGCAATAACCTTATAGAAACGCGACAGAAACAATCGTCCTTTTTGCGTTAGCGCATAGCGCACACGGAAGTTCCATCGGTGCTCCTCCCTAAACCACATACTCTCATCATCTAAGGGAACAGCAAACCTGTCGAAATACTTATATAGGTATCCTTGATTTACCAATGGCGCTATAAGCTTATCCTTAGCCTGAGGGTAGCTGACGCTCAGCTGCTTGGCTACCCACTCCGCAGTAAAGAACTCAAGGTCGTATATAAAGAGCATAAACTCTATCTGTCGTGGTTGTAGGTCTGTATACTCACGAGCCCACCGAACAGCAATGTAATAGAACTTAGCACTTGTGGGCGGTCTGTTGTCTAAGTATAGGAAGTCACGGTATTTCTGGTCTTCCTTTTTGTGAATCTTCTTAGATCCCATAAGCAATTGAATTAAATGTATCTTTGTACAAAAGTACTTTATTATGTCAACACTTGCTGGTCAAAAGGTTAAAGACGCATATTCCTCTCTTTTAAAGCTGGAGAGCGGAACAGCAACATCTACCACTAAGGTCATTGAAGATGGCGCTGGAAACGACACCGCCCTTAAGCTTTCTACCGTCGCCGTAGAGATTGACGGAACGCTTATTTTTGGAACGAGCCCTACGGCAGGAACTACAGAAACGTCTGCTTTGTTCTTGGATGGCAGCGGTAATATAGTCAAGCGCACGCTTGGGTCTGCAGCATTTACCTCTGGAGCCGTTATTACAGCTACTGCTCCTATTGATTTTACGAGTGATGTAATTTCATTAAACGCTCCAACCACCCTTTCTGAGCTTACCTCAGGGGCTCTTGCAACCGCCGACAGCTTCCTTGTATACGATGCTACGGCAACAACCTATAAGTACGCTACGCTTGGAACACTTACTTCTTACTTTGGTAGCAACATTACTGTTTTAGCTGCTGGATCAAGCGGCAACATCCAGTACAATAATTCTGGTGCACGCGCAGGAGCAGCTAATCTGAACTATAGTTCTACACAGCTTGTATATACTGGAGATGAAATCGTTAATCGCTCTGCAGGATCTAACGCTGGATTGTACTTGCGTACTGGAAATGTAGATGTAGCAAACGGAGCAACAAACACTACGATGTATACAATTCAGTGGGCGAACCTTTCTGCTGCTCGTATCTTCTACACAGCATACAACGCAGATAGCAGCATTAAGATTGCTGGCGATATGTATGTAACGTGGGATACGGTAAATGGTCTGTCTTCTGACATTGACACGACAATCCGTTCAAACATCGGTGCGGACATCTCTACCAAGCTTACTTTCAACACTACAATCTCTGGATCCTCTGTTCTTGTCAGAGTCGCTACCAATACTACGGGGGAAACGTACTATATTCGTTTCTCTGTAGAATTGATTAAAGCGTTCTAATGACAAAAGAAGAACAAAACAGAATTGAATTTTTTATAAAGGCCCGCGAGAAATTTGAAGAGATTGAAGATCTTGCCAGAAATCACGGCGTAGAGGACGAATATATGAGTATCCTTTGCGTTGGACTTCTGGAAGATCAAGGCGAAGATGGTCGCTACAAGGTCAATGCTATTTCAAGTATCTTTGTGGACAACGAGTCGGAGATGGCGTCGCTAATGACCCATCTCGCTTCCACCTATTCAGACGAGGATATTCCAGACTTTGGAGATCCAGACTACTGGCTCGGTGGAGGTGGTGACGCTTAAATTAAATTGAAATGAATATCATTCGTAAGATTATCGTGGGATCAGACCCACTAAAGGCTATGGCTTACTATGTGGGTCAGAAGGCTGGCGATGCAGAGGTCGATTGCATCATTTTAGACGGAGAGCATCTTCATAAATACAAAGAACGTCGCTACTTGATTTACATCAAGGGCGATGATGGCATTATGCTTTGGAAAGCTGTTGAGGGCGCTCCCGTATTACTTGAATTTGATTGCAACTTCTGATGAAACCACTATACCATTTTATTGTACAGGTACCCCAGCGTGTCAATGAGACAAAGAAGATTGGCGATATTGAAATCTATATCGATACCAAGTTCAATGAGTTTGAGCACCGCGTGATGCAGGGTGTCGTTGTAGGCGCACCATATAAGTACAACACGGGAGTAGAAGAGGGCGATACGCTTTTCTTTCACCACCACGTTGTGATCACCCCACAACTTGTAGACAAAGACCACGATCTATATCAGGTTTTATATAGTCCTGACGGAGGATTTTCCTCTCAGGCATATGCTGTCAAGAAGAAAGACACGGGAGAGGTACTTGCTTTGGGAGACTGGGTTTTCCTTGAGCCTATCCGCCCAGAAGAAAAGCTTAAAAGCGGGCTTCTTGAGATTGTCTCATTTGAGACTCCGAGAAACGAGAAAGGAAAAATTAAATACGCCAGCGACAAGATCAAAGAAGAAGGTCTTGAAATAGGCGATACGGTATACTTCCAGAAAGATGCCGACTATGAAATGTTAATTGACAATCAAACTCTATGGCGAATGCTCGTTCAACATCTAATGGTCGTAGAGAAGTAGAGTACTCAACAGCTGACGCTGCACAGAATCTCATCTACGCAATGGAGCAGGCTATCCGCAATATGACAGCGGAAATACAAAAGCCTGTGGATCAGGACCTTACGGGGTCTGCACGTAAAGCAGAACTTCAAGCCATCAAGGATACCGCACTGGCTTGCAAGGAGTTAATTGTAGAAAGGCAAAAGCTTGCTGAAATGGTAGCTTCGTTGGCGGACAATGGAGGCATCACAGAGGAGATAGACTATCGCGGTGGCTTTGCCGAAAAATTTATTAAGAAATAATGTCAGGTCTTAAATTGACAGAAGGGGATACTGTTGTCAACATTTGCGTTGACGATACAGAAGGCGAAATCATTGAGATTGCCTTTCTGAAGATACAGCTTCCCAAGAGGCCAGCTAAGAAAGACATACTATTTCACGACAAGCCCAAGAAGGACCAACGCTGGGAAAGGACAGAACTCCCTAGAGAATTAGCGAGTATCAAGACGATGGATGACTGGTACGCCACCCCTAAGGAGTTCCAGCAGAAGTACAGCCCATATATCGAGCAAGAGTTCTTGCGCCGTCGTAATGGCGTATGGTTTTACAATAATGGTGTTCCAACATACATTACTGGACACCACTATATGTTTCTGCAGTGGAGCAAGATTGATATCGGCTATCCAAGCTATCTGGAGTTTCAGCGTAGGTTGTTTATTCATCAGACAGCCTGCGAAGCGGACCCACGTAGTATGGGACAGATTTATACCAAGTGTCGCCGTAGCGGATATACCAATATGAGCTCTTCTATCTTGGTAGACGAAGCTACACAGGTAAAAGACAAGCTTTTGGGTATTATGAGTAAGACGGGTACGGATGCTCAGGCTGCAGTATTTTCCAGCAAGGTGGTGCCTATCTTCAAGTCCTACCCATTCTTCTTCCAGCCTATCTTGGATGGTACGACAAATCCCCGTCAAGAACTGGCCTTTAGAGAGCCATCTAAGCGCATCACCAAAAAGAATAAGAGCGTCCAGAAAGGAGAAGCCCTTGACACGGTCATCAACTGGAAGAACACGGTAAGCAATGCCTATGACGGATCAAAGACCCACGTCTTGTTTTTGGATGAGGCGGGTAAGTTTGAGAAGGGTATTGATATCAGAGAGGTGTGGCGAATCCACAGAACCTGTCTGCTGGTTGGACGTCGTATTATCGGAAAGGCCCTCGTAGGTTCTACCGTCAATCCATTGGATAAAGGAGGCCGTGAGTACCGCGACCTGTACTACGATTCAGACCCCAGAGACCGCAACGAAAACGGTCGCACAAAAAGCGGACTTTATGCTATCTTCATTCCAGCATACGAAGCGCTGGAAGGATTCTTTGACCCATACGGTAATCCCATTATAGAGGACCCAGAGAAACCCGTCTTAACTGAGGATGGCACATTTACTGATATAGGAGCAAAGACATTCCTAAAGAACGAACGAAAGGGTCAACAACACAACAGCTACGAACTTAATGAAATTATTAGGCAGTTTCCCTTTACGGAGGATGAAGCATTTAGGGATTCTACAAAAAGCAGTCTATTCAATATTCAAAAGATATACGAGCAGATTCAATATAACGACGATCTGTATCCAAATCCTGTTGTTATTGGGAACTTTGTTTGGAAGAATGGAGAACAGGATACAGAAGTTCTGTTCCGACCCGACCCGAATGGGCGGTGGCGTGTTGCGTGGCTACCTCCAGCTGATATGCGTAATCAGAGGAAAGAAGAATACGGGAAGCGTGTTGCTCCTAATAGTCTTTATGGATGCGGTGGCGTTGACTCTTATGATATTGACACTACTGTAGACTACCGCTCTTCAAAGGGTGCGTGCCATATCTTCAACAAGTTTAATATGGAGCATCCAAGCAATATGTTTGTTGCCGAATATGCATCACGCCCACCACTGGCAAAAATCTTTTATGAGGACGTATTGATGGCTGCTGTCTTCTACGGATATCCTATCCTTATAGAGAACAACAAGTACGGCATTGCCAGATACTTCGAGTCCCGTAATTACGATGGATATCTGATGGATAGGCCTGCGCATCTTGGTGCTGGAACAATGCACGTAAAGGTCAAGACCAAAGGTATACCATCTAACTCTCAAGACATTATCCAAGCTCACGCCCAAGCTATTGAGGCTTACATCCACGACCACGTGGGAGTGAACAACAATACAGGCGAGTATGGAAAGATATATTTTAATAGAACACTGGAAGACTGGATCAACTTTAAGATAGACGATCGTACAAAATTTGACTTGTCCATCTCAAGCGGTCTGGCTCTTTTAGCGGCTCAAAAACAAGTAAAACAAAAACCTAAATCAGACTTCGATAGCAAGGTGTTTTTCAGGAAAGTACGCTCAATCACTCGCTGATTGTTATTTGTATCTTTGTCCATAAAGTATCTACTACGGAATGGACTATACTGGAAAATCATCAAATTACGAGTCTATTTTCCCAGATCCGTTAGCAGAACAAGCCCAAAAGCTCACAAAGCAGTACGGGCTTCAGTATGCTAAGGCGATCTACTCCCAATGGGGAGGTGTGGAAATTGATGGCTCCCTGTATGCGAAACGCTGGCGGGAATTTGAAATTTCACGAGATTATGCTAACGGCACCCAAGACACTTCGATCTATAAGCAAATTCTTACATCGCTGGACCCTAACAACGGTGACGGCGCTCTACTGTCTCTGGATTGGACTCCTGTTCCTATTGTCCCGAAGTTTGTAAAGATTGTAACGAACAAAATTCTCTCAGCCAAGATGTATCCAAACGTCGAGGCTATTGATCCTCTTTCTCGCAACGAAAAAGACATTGAGAAGAACAAGATTAAGGTTCGTGTAGAAAACCGCGACATAATCGAAGAAGCAAACGCATCGGGCCTTAAGGTTAAGGTAGACCCCGCTGAGCTTCCCGACACTCCCGAAGAAGTTGAAATCTTCTTGGAGTCAAACGTAAAGACCGCTGCAGAGATTGCTGCACAGATCGGTATCAACCTGACTTTGTCTTGGAATGACTTTGATGAGCGCATCTATCGCCGTTGCGTAGAGGATCTCGTCACAGTTGGTGTAGCTGTTGTCAAACGCGAAAACGATCCCAATTATGGCATTGTCACCAAATACGTTGACCCCGCTTATTTTGTGCATAGTTACACTGACGACCCGAACTTCTCCGATATCGTATACGCTGGTCACATTCAGCGTATTTCTATCTCTGAATTAAAGCGCATTGCTGGCGATCAGTTTACCGAAGAGGAGTACAAAAATATGGCCCGCACGGTGATGAACCGCTACGGCAATAATCCAAACATCTTTGAGAATACAAGCTACGACAGAAACCTTGAGCGTTATAACTACGGATATGATGAGTACACCGTAAACATAATGGACTTTGAGTTTGTCAGCGTAGACAACGTCATCTTTGAGAAAAAAACAAGCGCCTACGGAAACATCGGTTTCTACTACAAGGGCACTAAGTACAACGCACCAAGTAATAGCGTATATGACCGCGAGGCTGTATATATGCAGAATGCTACGCTCTACGGAGGTACGTTTATCATTGGAACCAACTACATCTACAACTACGGACTAAAGAAGAATGTACCTAAAAACGTACACGACTTGAGCCGTACACGTATGAGCTATAGCGCCGTTGCAACCAATATCCGTCGGATGATTCCAAAAAGTATGGTCTCTGGAGTCATTGGATTTGCTGACCAGCTTCAACTTTCGCACCTAAAGATTCAGCAAGCGATAGCTAAAGCGAAGCCTGACGGACTCCTTGTCGACATCGAAGGACTTGAGAATGTACAGCTCGGTCGGGGTGGAGAGTTGCAACCGCTTGATATTCAGGACATCTACGAACAAACGGGTGTCTTCTATTATCGCAGTAAGAACCCAGAGGGAGGATTCCAGAATCCACCTGTGCGTCCGCTTGATAATAGCATCCGTAATATCAATGAGCTTATCGCTCTGTACAACCACTACCTGCGTATGATCCGTGATGCTACGGGAATCAACGAGGTGATGGATGGAACATCTCCCAAAGGAGAGCAGTTGGTAGGTGTGCGTCAACAAGCCCTTGCGGCCGCAAATAACGCCCTCTACGACATTACTAACGCTTCGTTGGTACTGTACCGCCGAGTGTGCGAAGACATCGTTAAATGCCTTCAAATCGTGCCTCCTAAGAGTATTCTGTTCCAAGCCTATGAGAACGCTATCGGTAAGGAGAATATGAAGGTGCTTAGCTCTTTCTCTAACCTTCCGATGTACAACTTCGGGGTGCGTGTCGTCAGCGATATGAACGAGGTAGACCGTGCTTACTTGGAGCAGAACATTCAGGTAGCTCTATCTCAGAGAGAGATTGACTTGGAGGATGCTATCGCTATCCGACAGTTAAAAGATATTGACCAAGCGGAGCGCCTTCTTGTAGTGCGCCGTAAGAAGCGTATCAAGCAACAGCAAGAGATTGCCTCTCAGAACTCACAGATGTAGGCTCAGATGAACCAGCAGACTGCTATGGCTACTTCACAGGGCAAGGTGCAGGAGGAGCAGATGAGAGCTCAGCTGGATGCTCAGAAGATTCAGTTGGAATCCCAAGCAAAGGCACAGCTTATGCAACTGGAGTACCAGCTTAAGATGCAGCTTGAAGACCTTAAGGGTCGCTACGGTGTAGCCGAGCAGCAGATTGAATCTGGCGTAAAGCAAAACCTTGAGAAGGAGAAAGAGGATCGCAAGGACGAGCGCGTTAAAAAGCAAGCTGTCCAGCAGTCCAAGCTTATCTCCCAGCGCAAGGGTGAGCGCCCAGAGCTTGAGGAGGAGACAGACATCGTCGATATCATATTGAATAAATAACTACTTTTGTAAGTGCATAGCGTTTGCACTTTTAACTTTTAACTTTTCTTTTTTGCTATGAGTTACAGCAATATCACAAATAGCGCAGCTTATCAGCTGGCTTCTTTCGGACAAAAAGGATTCCGAAAGCTTGAGACTGGAGAGTCTGGCGCCGCCGATGAATTCTATCGTGTGGTCTACGCACTTGAAGATACTACCGTTACCCTAACCGCTACGGCTGGAGACAATCTCAGCGGCGAGCTTATGCTTGCTGGTACTGCCATCTATGGCTTGTTTTCTAATGTCACCGTAGTGAGTGGTAGCGTACTTGCATATATCGCCTAAGGATGCTTGGTCTCGGACTACAACTCACGCGACGTGTTATAGCTGTGGGTGGCAGTGTTGTCAACCTCATATGGAATATAACGCGCGAAATTTGGGACGATACGTCCGATAACTGGGATACCTAAAACTATTAAGAGATGGATTTAAGAGGTCAAGAAATTAAGAATACCTACGGCAACGTAGTAACGATTGGTAGCAGCGCTGGATCTCCCACTACGGGCGAACTTACCAACGGACAGAACTCCAGCTTCACAAGCACATACTTAAGCGGTAATTTTGGTATTGGTTCTGCACCAACAACCTACGGTTCTTTGAATGTCCTTGCGCTCGGTAGCGCTGGCTCTGCTGGTGGTGGTATTATTGATATCGTAGGAACATCTGGCCGTTTGGCGAGCATCTACACGGAGGCGAGCGGAAAGCTTGTGCTTACCGCTGACCCCACTAACGGCGAGGCTGGAACTTCTATGGAGTTCAATGTAGACGGAAGCAATGCTGTGTTTATTGACTCCTCCCGCAATGTTGGTATTGGTCTTGTGTCGCCAACTGAACTATTACACGTTGCAGGAAACTTAAAGCTAAGTGACGGAGCAGATAGAAGCATCAAGGGTCCAACCAATGCAAACCTTATTATATCCAATAGCGCATCAAGCTCCTTGCAAGGCATTAAGTTCTCTACGGACGGAGGAACAACTACGGATGTATTCATCCAAGACGGAGGTAGTGTCGGTATTGGTACGACTTCGCCATCTCAAACATTACACGTATCTGGTAGCGCACGAATCACAGGCGCTATCTACGACTCTAACAACGCAGCTGGAACATCAGGTCAGATTTTATCGTCTACTGGCACAGGTACTGACTGGGTTACACTTTCTGAGATTTCAGGTGTTGACGGAACAGGTACAGCTAACTACGTTTCTAAGTGGAGCGATACGGACACCATCACTGACTCACAGATTCAAGATGACGGAACTACGGTTGGTATTGGACAGGCTCCATCTACGGCTAAGCTTACTGTAAGCGGAGACATCCAGACGGCTGCTCCCGAAACAACCACTGCTTCTGCTTGGAAGCTTGGTAACGTAGGGCTGGGTGGTGTCTTTGTAGGTGCTGCTGACTATGTAACGATTTCAGTAGGGGGCTTGGTTGTTAAGTTGCCCATTGCCATCTTCCCTGAGACACAAGACTACTACGACCGCGTCATTGCTGACGGAGGCACGTTTGAGGGCTTGCTTGGATACGAAAGTGCGGTGACAATTCTAAAGGCAGAATAAAGATGAGTAACTTCTATGAAGATGCATCGGTTGTTATGGTCCCATCTGGTTACAAGACCAGTAAGGTATATAGCTCGGTGCCTGATGACGGATCGGCCGATTTAACATTCTCGCGTTCTAATGATACTGCCACCCGCGTAGGTCCTGATGGGTTGATTGAGAAGGTACGGACGAATCTCTTGTTGCAGTCAAACACTTATAGCAATGCTTCTTGGGTAAAGGGAACGGCTGGAACGGGAGTAAGTGTAACAAGTGGACAAAGTGGGTACGATGGCTCAAGCGATGCGTGGCTTTTGGCTAAAAATGCGGCGGTTGAAGCAATGAGTCAAAGCATATCTGTTAGCGGTGTTCAAACACTTTCTATTTATGTGAAATCGGGTACACTTAATTGGGTTCGTTTAGGTTTAGGCGGTGGTACTTTTTCTTCTGCTTATTTTGATTTATCGGGCAGCGGTGCTTTAGGTTCAACTTCTGCCGTAGTAACCTCTAAAATTGAAAGCGTTGCTAATGGATGGTTTCGTTGTTCGGTTGTAGTAAACAAATCGGTAAACGCTATTTACATATATCCAGCAGATGGAGACGGAAACACAAGCGGCACAAGCGGAAACATCTACATACAAGACGCCCAACTTGAAACAGGCGATGTCGCAACCGACTACATTGAAACAACCACCTCTGCTGTATCTGTAGGACCTCTCGCTAACATCCCTCGCCTTGACTATTCGGGTGGGGCTAATTGTCCTTCGCTTCTCTTGGAACCGCAGCGGACGAATCTGGCCCTATTCTCAGAGCAACTGGACAACACCTACTGGCCAAAATCGTCGAGCATTTCTATTACGGCTAATTATTCCGAATCACCAGATGGTTATCAAAACGCAGATAGAATTGTATCAATTGGCGGTGCTTTCCCGCAAATAGCAAGAGCTATATCTGGATTGACAATTGGTACCGCATATACAATAAGCTTTTACGTTAAATCTGACGGTACTACGCAATTACAACAGAGCTTCCAAGTAACGGGATTTTCGCAAACCAATTTTACGCCTACGTCAACTTGGCAGCGTATTACCTATACTTTCACGGCTACGGCAACAAGCCACACCTTTGTTTTGTTTTATAATAGTGGAAGCGCTCCAGCTTATTCGTACTTGTGTTGGGGTATTCAGTGGGAGCTGGCTCCTACGCCACCTCCTACATCCCAACCCTTTCGGCGGCGGTGACACGGGGGGCTGATGTTGCTTCTAAAACGGGCATTTCTTCTTTGATTGGGCAGACGGAGGGGACTTTGTTTTGTGATATTCAATGGACTGTAAAGCCCGAATCGGGTTCACCTATTGTCGGGCTACTAACGCTAAACAATGCAACAAACCT
>Ga0070748_1000406_pt1 | contig 21493 bp, 22 predicted proteins | sample VirMetDEL_Nov_12_FD_77015 | JGI IMG/M metagenome (GOLD analysis project Ga0070748, IMG submission 77015) | Aqueous microbial communities from the Delaware River and Bay under freshwater to marine salinity gradient to study organic matter... | ecosystem: Environmental > Aquatic > Marine > Coastal... | reverse complement strand
GCATTTCCTAGAGTGATAGTATTACTACCATTACCAGTTACGTCATATCCAATGACGATCTCATTATTACCACCATCAACTAAAGCTTTAGTTTCCCTACCTAAATATAGCGAGTTGGATGAAATCGTATTACTAACCGCTCCACCGCCAATATATCTACCAGCATAGTATCCGAGAGCAGTATTGCCGTCCGTTGTAGTGATATGACGAAGTGCGTGTGATCCAGAAGCAGTGTTGAAGTCCGCTGTAGTGATATTACGAAGTGCGGCATATCCACAAGCGTTATTTTCAATCCCAGTTATAAGATTTTCTAAGGAAAACGTCCCCAACCCTAAATTGGACCATCCTGTGGTAACGGATTTCAAAGAATCAATCCCAACTCCAGTATTATACTGCCCCTGAAATCCTGAAGAATTAGACGCAGACGTGCCTCCACCTCCGACATACAAAGACCCATGATATTCAAGTGAGCCTTGATCAGGTATGCGGAGTGTGTTGATACCATTCATAGCTAAGGTTTCGCCTGTTAGGTTGAGCGTGCCAAATGTCGGGAAGTTTGTTGTATTAAGATCTTGATCAAATGGATTCCCGCCGCCCCCTAAACCACTCAAATCTACAACATCAGTTGTAGCATCTGAACCAGATAGAATTAGATCAGTTCCAGAAAGACTATGAGTATATGTGGTATTAGTGTCATCAATAGAACCTAAAGCTCCTATCTGATACCTTAATGCTTCCTTTTCGGGTTCAGTATTAACATCACCTAAAACAAATTTAGTCGCAGCTAGTGACATTTCTCTACCTTTGTATCCCATGTTGTTATTATTTATAGTAAAGCTGCTACTTTAAAAAATCAATTATTGATCATCATATGCGGCACAAGATCCATCAATATACTCAGCCCCAGACTCATCATCATAAAGAGCCTCTTCACAAAGTGCGAATAGACTACAAGACCAATCATTATACTCCGCACCAGACCAATCATCATAAAAGGCGTCTTCACAAAATAGAGATTCTTCGGAATATATACTACAAGACCCACCATTATACGCTGCACCAAACATACCAAAGTATAACGCATCATCACAAATACAAAGAGGGATACAACTTAATGCAGGCACCGAAAGCTCCTTGAGTGATAATGGTGTCAGTTGGGGGTTGAATAGTTGGGGTGTGACACCGCAGCAGGATTGCGCACCTAAGCTCCAGTTGATAGAATCTAGGTAATCCGTGGAATTTGCAGAAAGAGCCGCTGTAGCACTAACTGAGGTGTCAAAAACTTCAATACCAAACAGTTGGTCTCTGGTGTCTTCCAGCAAACTGTATAATTTACTGAATGTCCTTTCCCATGGATGGCAGGATACTACCTCGTCATGTCTATGTAATATTTGGTGGTCGAACGTCAACCCAATCGAAGACACGGGTTCAATGGAAATATCGAGTAAATTGGATTCACCGTCCAATGTGGATACAAAGCGACCATTGACTCTCTGTGAGAAATCATCCAAGTTATTGTAGATTTTTACAAAGGAGTCATTCACTACATAATCGGTAGCCAACTCATCGGGTAGGATGTTTATGGCGGATAGTGGTGTAGCGAACCCAGAACCGTCTAGTATACTCTGAGAAAACTGGTATTCGAGATCATGGTTCATTACACCTGAGGACACTCGGAATAGGCCGGTTCCATACCGAACCAAATCCGTCATGGTTGTCTCAACCCTGCTGGCAATGAACAACCCATTCGTTGCGAACTTTTTAATCTCGTTTGAGTTGGCCACCCAAACAAATCCCAATTGAACGGAATCGACCGTAATAAGTAGTGGGTTAGTGATTCCGTGCGCTATAGACACCTCGTTATATCTTATGAATTCCGGAGTTATTTCGTACACCACCCCACCCACCACATCAACACTTATCGCGCCTGTGATGTCGATGAATTCCAAAAATGATAAATTCGAGTTATATGCCTTCAGGACACCTGCGCCAATGTCCATTATATACAACAGACCACCGTCAACTATTATCTTAGAAGCTTTGGTGAATAGATACTCTTCGGTATTGTTTCCAGTTCCCCCAAAAAATGATACAAAGTTGAATGTGGTATCGGTGAGTGTGAGTTTAATGATAAAATTACCATCAAGTATGTATAACTCATTACCATTTAGCGCAACACCCCTTATGTCGAAAAACTCACCGAATTGAGTTAATTTTAATGTCTGAAGTAAGACCCCTAATTTATAGACACGTATCTCTTTTTTGGTGTGGATAACTTCGTAAGACGAGTTGATGTCTACTCCGATGACATCATCACCATATTCCACACAAGGGGTAGAGTCTATTGGGAGGATGTTGTTATACAATTTCGAATAACCCTCTAGGTATTCTAGGTTATCGTAAAATTTAGAGAATATTGGGTTTACGTTCTTCGCAAAAAAGAAATCATACGCTAGGTTGAATTCGCCTTGGTCGTGGGGGAAGCTGAACGGTGTGCTTATAGTCCGGAAAATGCCCGAATCATATTCTTCCAAAGAGTCAACTGGAATGTTTTCGGGAAATGTTGATGATAAGCTCACTGCTTTTAATTATTCCATCTAACCCAAAATCAACTGGGGTTCTGTCGCAGACTCCTTATACCCGCTAATCATATCAAATGTGCCGTTTTCATTCAGACCCATTGACACTCTACCGTTGAAATTATTACCTTGAGGTGATGGGGCATACCCCATGGAGCCACCTCTGCCAATTAAGCCAGACGGTGACATATTTCTCACACCTTCCCTTTGTCCAAAAAACCCATTTACCATATCTAACATGGTGTCACTTTCGCTTTTGGGTTCGCTCTGAGGTTCTGATATTGACCCCGCAATGCGTCCCATGAAGCTATCAATGGATGCTATCGTAGCATCGCTGACCGATTCGGGGCATTTGGGTGCGGTTTCAACCGCCTGATACAATTGGTCCTTGATATCATCAAAAGTGAACCATGGGACATACCCATCACCCACACCGGTAGTTCCGTCACTTCTCAAGTGCATGAGTTTTATTCTTTAGTTGCTTTTGTTCCTTTAGTGAGACGATCAAGCTCATCTAGGTTAATCTTCTTAGAGAGTGTTTTGGGTAGACCTGCGATGTCCTGCCTTTTGAAGAACATGAAATTCTTCAAAATTTTGTTAATCCTCTCCGAGTTTTGGTCAACATCAAATGTCTTAAGGTCACTATAATGCTTATGTAGTAACCCCGCATCCTCATCACCTACTAGGCGGATTGCTTGGTTCAATACCTCCCTGTCCACATTCTTAAAAATATAAATCTTAAGTTGCTTCTTCTCATGTTCGGTCAATTCTTTAGTATCAATATCTCTAGTGTCACCATTTAGGTTAGCGACCTGTTGTGGGATCAGGCCGATATCATCGTAATGATCGAAACGCTTATTAACAAAATCTCTACCAAAAAGTGAAAAGAGGGGATCTTGGGTAATCTCGCTTGCCTCTTCAACTAAATCTGTTGCATCTTCTCCGAAAAAGTAGTCTTTAAAGTTATCCATAATATGTCTTTATTTAGGCACTTTCGACCTCATCAAGAACTTGCGACACAATATACGCCTTTAATACCAATATCTCTTCACCGACCATCTCCGAGATCACGAATGGGTCATCGATATCGTTTGCAACTGCGATGACCCACCACAGCTTATATGTGTCATAAAACGCCCTAGCGATACTGTAGAACGAGTCCCCGCTCTTTATGTTATATTTTACATAGAATTTGGGGTCCATACCATCAGTCTCTATGTGGATGGCGTCAGTGTAGTCGTAGAAATATCTAGAGTCTCCATCGGTCTCCAGCTTGAAGAGGTTAGCCATACTGCTACTTGGGAGATCATCCAGTTCAGATATTTCATTTTGCTTGAGCCTCATGTTGGTAATTATCACAAAAAAATCCCGTGGGGTTAACCCACGGGATTTATGAAAATACAACGGGTAATAAAATTACATGGAAATCGTCATTTGGGTCTTAACCTGAATTTGGGACCGTTGAGATGATCGTCCAAGGTTAGTTGAGAGTTCGCCTTTATCACGCCCACGGGGGATGCTCATGTTGCTGGCGAACAGACGTAGGTCGTTGCGGGTGCAGTTCTCAAAGAGAAATTTAGCTGCTTTTTTAGGGGAGAGTGTTCCTAGGTTAGTCTCCGAATTGGTTGTTACTGTATTTGTAGTCATTACTACACCATCATAACAACCATTTTTGTCTTTTCAAGTTGTTTTATAAAATTAAAAATTCAACCAGCTTACATCCCCCTGATCACCACCATGCTTCGGGGGGGTTGTTATATTACTATTGAGTGATTGACCATTTCCACTAAAATACATTTTCGGTGAATAGGTATCTTGGTTTACTGGTGTAGTTTTGTGTTCAATTCTAGGGTCAATTGCCCCTCTAATCCTCTCGTTAACAATACGGAGTGCTTTATGTGCATCGTCAAATTTTGGGCTATCAAGAATAAATAAGTCCTCCACTAGATCTTGGTGGAGAGCAAATAACGCCCAACACATTGCATCAACCCTATCGTCGTAAACCTGCCCCTTATCCTTACCCCATTTGTAGTTGTTACCTTTGGTGGCGGTTCTGATAAACGTATCCATTTCCGCCATGAGGTCCTCTGACCTAATGGTGATAGCTTTCCGTTTGTTCAAGAAATACCTGAAGTTTCGGATGGAATACATTTTGGAATTGTTGTGGCTATCAACACCCACTTGTCCATTTTCGATCATCTTTGCCATGGTTGCTTTGTTGTGGTGATATCGGACCAACTTGGGGTATTTGAAGGTATGGCGGAGCAATGCCAGTAATTCACCTCCACCTCGACCATTGCTCTCAACACAGGCATAACATTGATTATATCGGTTGAATATATTCCGACAAATGCCTGCAAAATCTTCCACGATGACTAGATTGTTGGCGTATTCGGCAACCTGTCGAATGTCGAATAAATCCGTGATGTCGAATATCTGGACAACCGATGAACAACCATCAACACCTTCGGCGGTATCAACACCGGCAATATAGGTGGCATTTGGATCTGGCAATTCCCAGACTTTAAAAGATCGGTCCTCTTTGGGGTCGGTGTGGTCGGTCTGTTTTAGTTCTTTATCCTCAGAGTATATCGGTTCCATCACACCCTCCTCAAGGTCACTACGTTCATCGTCCTTAAACAATCGAATCTGTTTGGCACCCATATCAAAGCTGCCGCCATATTCCTGATAGAATGATTCCAAGCTACCCAGTTCCAATATTTTATCCTGATACCATGCATCGTCTCTGTCGGGGTGGTGGCTCCATAGTATCTCGAAATGACGAAACTTGGTCTCTTCAGGAGTGTCTTTTGCTTTGAAGTATCGTCTGGCGAACTCGTTATTCTTGCCATACGGTGTCGAAATAAGAATACAGAATGAATTGACACCGGAGGAATCTAGTGTGGGTAGAACGGATTGTAGTATGTCAGCATCCAGCCCTTCCGATTTACCAATGTTGACAAATGCCGCCTCGTCAATAATAAGTCCCGTTAAGTCAGAACCCCGAAATGCCGCAGGTTGCGTTGCTGTGATTTTGACGGAGCAATCATTATCAAGGATAATGGTCTCCATGTTAAATTTCACCACAAATGGCTTGAGAAAGAATGGTAGGTCCTCGAAAGCCTCTTTAACTTTAATGAGGTTACTTTTTGCTAAGTCGAAATTGTTACCCAGCATACCAATTCGTTGCATACCATCAGAAAATAACAATTTCCACAGTAGGAACCCACAAACCGACACAGTTTTACCAGTCCGTCTGGATGCGTTCAGAACGACCCTATTGTTGTCTTGAAGGAATTTGAAGGACTCCCTCTGAATAGGCCAAAGAGGCATCAGACCCTTCCCTATGCCCTCAATGAGGATCTTATAGTAGTTCTCTAGGAAGTATTCGATGGACTCCTTACATTTATGGATCTCAATGGCATGTTCCGGTAGGTATTTTAGGACAGAACCCTCCCCTAGAATATTCTCGTTACCCTTATAGAAGTTTTCAACTACAATCTCTGCATCCGGAATTTGACTATCTCCCCACAATTCCTCTTTACGTCCCATAGAGGTAATTATCTAAACGTATTTTTTGAATACGTTTAGATGCCCTCTTGTCTCAAAAACGATCCAATGGAACCCGTCAAATTGACGCCCTCAGTGACACCCTTGTCGGTATATTCATTAATATTCCCTGAAAATGGGGCGAATTTCAGCACATCGATGGTGCGTGACCCCAAACGAGAGTTTCGAATTATACCCGAAAATAGATTATTGGAGTCATAGTGTTTTGTGGATATCAACCCAAACGACCCACCCGCCATGTCGATTGTGGGCATAACGTCTTGGCAATTTTGCTCATATACACGCCCACTATCGGGGTGCCCTGCTTCTTCTCCGATGAAGTGTGTGGTGGAACGCTCCCTCCATACACTGGGGGATTTCATAGAAGCTATTCTGATACTATTCCCATTTTTAAAACGAATAATTCCCGATTCGTATTGTGTAACAAGTGAGTTATCGGAAAACTTTTTAGGGACGTTTTTCAGGAATGTGTTAAAGGTGTCCTGCCATGAACGTGCGACCATACTGTTATACACGCCAATAGATAAGTTGAACACCCCCATGTGAAAGGTGAGCTTCCATGTCGCCCAAACTTGAACTAACGTAGTCTTACCAACTCGTCGGGGGGTTTCGATTGCATAACTTTTGGAGGATTCCATTAGGTCGATAGCGGATTCCTGATTTGCCGTTAATTTGACACCCAAGTAATTCTCCGAAAAATACGATACATCATCACGACATTTGATGTATTCTTTAAGGTCATCGACGGTGTAGCTATCCAAATAAAAAAGACTCATAGGATTAACTATGAGTCTTTTATTTTAATTCAAGTGTCGAGTAAATTAGACACCTCCCAATGTTCTATCGCCTCTCTCTGATAATTTAGGACCTCTACGATAGCCCCCTCTACCAAAAAACTACCGGACTTATCGGATACGATTACACCTTCTTCCGTGTCTTTAACTTTTGTGACTTCCAAGAAATCCACGTCTTCTATTTTCTTAATGTTCATGATTAGATTGCTACGGGGGCTTTAATGGCGGGGTGATGTTCATATCCAATTAATTTGGAGTCGGTGTGTTTCCAATCGAAGATGCTTGTAAAGTTCTCGGTTTCGATTGTTGGTAGCTCTTTCACTTTTCGTGCTAATTGAACTTGTGCTTGTTGGGTGTGATTGTTATAAAGGTGAACATCGGTGAATGTCCCCACCAAGTCTCCTTCCTCTAGTCCTGTTTCTTTGGCTAGAAGATGTAGTAGGAGTGCATATGATGCAACATTGAATGGGTTACCTAACATCCAATCGCAGGAGCGCATATTAAAATGCAAATTCAACTTACCTTCGATTACAATGACCTGAAACCCCATATGACATGGTGGTAATGCGGTGTGCTTAAGACCTAGTGGATTCCATGCGGCTACCACCATGCGTCTATCGTTGGGGTTGGTTTTAAGGGTATCGACAACAGATTTGAGTTGGTCAACTCCAACGTTTGGTTCGGTAGTAAGACCTACGACTACACTTGAGGTGGAGGTTTGAAATAAACATGGGATTGTGGGATCACGGAAGCCTCTCCAAGACGCTCCATAAATACATGGGCCTAGATCATCTTCCTCTCTCATAGCCTTCTGAGAAGCTTCGTCGATCCCATATGGTGCTTTTTGTGGGTTTGCCCATCCATCCCAAATATGGCAACCTCTATCCTGAAACCATTTCTTAGAAGTGACCCCATTAATAAATCCTTCAAGTTCAACCGCCATTGTTTTGAATGCCAGTTTCTTGGTGGTGATTGCAGGGAACCCCAAGGACATGTCATGTCGAATGCTTCTGAAGAACAACGCATTGGTGCCCGTGCCGGTCCTGTTCCCTTTAGGTGTCCCATTTCGGATTAGCTCATCAAGAATGTCTAGGTATTGTTGCTCGTAGCTGTGCCTCATCTATAACCATATTACACCGAAGACTGAATTTTTAAACAAAAAAATCCCCAAGAAGCCATTTATACTCCTTGGGGATTTTGGTTAAGTTTAGTTTAGAATAACTCGGTGATGCCTTGATCCAACCTAGCGAGGTTGAGGTTGAGCTTAATCTGGGTAACGATGCCGGTGATCTTAATAGTAATGTCTGCGATCAAACACCCTTCTTGTTGGGAGGTTGGTGTGTTCTTAGACAGGCTAACTGCAAAATCTTCAATAGCCCCGTTGATCAAGAGTGTATCAAGATAAAGCTCAATCTCATTCTTAAACCGAATTCTCGTTTGGAGGTTGTTTGGTTCAAACAAGAATGGACGTAATGCGTTCTGTAGATTCTTCTCAAGCCAGACCAGAAGTCTACGGGCTGAGTTGTTTCTCAGTTGGTGATTGTCATTCTTGAGCATAGTCTGGTCAGCAAAACGGAGGAATCCTGCCGTGTTGCGATCATAAAATGTTGCATTATGTTTGATCTTATAAAGGTAATCGCGATCCCTGAGAACTGGATCGATTGCAACATCGACAACATCCCGAATAACACCCCTACGGACACCAGCCGCAGGAAGCCATGGGAATGGTGTTTCCGCCATCAAACCTGCCGTAACTGGGGATGCGGGAATCCAAACTGGAGATGAACTGTAGATATTGGAAGACTTATACCATTGAGCGTCCAGTGTGGTTACCGTGTTATTGACCAATTTGGTCAAATTCTTGGATGGCCAATAGACATCGGATGCAAAAACTCCGGGATTTTTACACTTAGTTTTTGAGTCATACACCTTACAATCTCTCCCATTGACCAGAATGTGACGGAGTGTATCCGCAACATGCAGGTGGTGGTAACCACCGTTACAAAGACGAACCTTTTCCGTGAAGTTGAGGAACTCCTGAAAAACAGCGGTCCAGTTGAGTCTCATGTTGCCCCTCTCGGAACCTTCAAGATCCCCACGTCCAAGATCCCCAATGACATCAATGAATACCTCATCGTCGAAACAGAAGCTTTCATCCTCAAGGTTTCCGGTCAACCAAGAAGGTCGATGTTCTCTGACGGTATTCCATATGGTTCCGAGACCAGCCTCAACCGAGAGGTCGATAGTTACACGGTCAGGGTTATCCACCGTGCAAAGAGCATTCCTGATTTTTTTAGGGACGTTTCCGACATCACACGCAGAGCGTTCTTGTTTTGGAGTATAACGAGAAACAGAATATAAGCTGTCACTAAACCCGTCAACAATTGCGGATGGTCCGAATTCGGATAGCGCCGTTGATTTGAATGATGATGTATAAAGATCACTATCCTTGAGTTCCTCGCGCCACATTCTAAGGTTCTTAACCTTCGCGCCCTCTACATTGTAGATGTCACCAGAAATATTCGGGTTAACAAATACCTTGAGACGGTTGGAGTCGCCGTCGATCACATCCTGAATGAATACGTTCTGTTGATAACCACCTTCCGTTATAACAGTCTCGGTGTCCGAAATAGATCCGGTGTGAGATTCAACCAAGATAGGGATTAGCTCATCGGAGCCGTTTTGGAGATCTTTATTGAGTCTCCAAAGGGCAACGCTTAAGAAGTTCTTATGTTTACCGTCAGCCCAAGAATCATTAACTGCTCCGGATTGCTCAGAAATAGCAGCAAGACTTTGGGAGATGCTAGGTTTAGGGTCCGTATAAGGGAGTGTTAAGTCGAATGAATATGAATCCGTAGGTAGTTCCTGAAAAGCTGCATTTCCAAGACCTGTGCTCAGAGTATTCTTAATACCGACAATAGAACTCCAATCATTTGCAGGGTCACCATCGGTATTGTCCGTAACAGACACATAATACCCTTCACGGCTATCCAGTGATTTTGATCTACCATTATCAAGAACGATCAACCCAACCTTCCCGAATTGAACGGGGTCGAACGATGTTATGGACGAGTCGAAGTTTGGATAGTCGTCCTCCCAGAGTATCTTGCCGCATTCGAGGGCATCGTATCCAGCTTGGTCGATGTCAATACGAACCGGCTCACCCAAGACGTAACCTTTACAAGACGATAATCCCGTAACTTCGATGAAGTTATCGGTATCATACGGGTCAGCACCACCACCCGAGAGTGTTGTGCTGGAAAGTGCAGTATACTCATCATGAGCGGATAGTGCCTCGCTTACAGTAAGTGATTGTCCGATGACAACATCAGAAGAGAATGGGCTAACCGAGCTAAGAGTTCCTCCGAACAAATCGGCTGTGAAATTCTGAATAGCCTCATATGCAATTACAGCCTCTCCTTCATCATCGTCCTCTAATGCAGGGTATAATATAGCAGAATATTCCTCACCGACCTCATAACCCTCCTTTGCGCCATATGGTAGTTTAACAAATACAAGGTTCGAACCCGATTCGATGACACGCTTGGCTGTCTCATAAGAGTAAATTTGCTCCTTTCTGGATGGGTCGGGCTCACCAAATCGGGCTAGGAAATCTTCCAATCGGTTGAACACAAATGGCTCATTGGCTATACCCTCTGAGGTGAATCCCGTAGCCATTACGTTGTAACCAACAGGGATAGTGGGTCTTGCATCAAAATTCTCCTGAATGATGATTGCGGGTGAAATAGGGGTTGACATGCATTTAATTATGCAATAATCAACCCCTTTTTAAAGGGTTGCGTATGCTAATTAAAAACATGAACGAATTGTCCAAAATTTTTAATCTCAAGACAGGAAATGAAGCTCTTCTCAAGCATGGCGTTCAGCAACAGAATTTTCTTCGACCTCTTAAGATTGGACCGGAGCCATTTAATTCTGATATTTTGAGGGGTGTTCACTTCATGACAACGGCGTCACTACCGGGACTTACCCGTGATTCTAAAGACGTTCCTATTCAAGGAGTTACTCTGAAAGTTCCCGGTCAACTTCAATTTGGCGGTAATGAAACTACTATCGGTTTCCGTGTTGCTGGGGACTTTATGGCAATCAATCCCATTCAAGCTTGGAAGTTTGCAATGGGTAATCCTCTAGACGGAACCGCCCAGTTCTGTGTCGGTAGAGATTCCAATATCCAATATGCGGTCGTCAATAAGGCAAACAAAATCGTCAGAGCAGTTGAACTTGTCGGTGTATATCCAACAAGTATCGGTTCCATTGATTATGATTATTCTGGGGATGAGGTGGTTAACGTTGATGTTGGATTCACCTACAATTACTGGCAACCCTTGTCATTAGACGAACTTGATTTGGATCAATTTGCCGGTAATGATTCGGATTCCCTCCAAACCAATGTCGCCAATGTCTTCAAAGGTTATGAGGATATCATTGCAGCCAAAGATGAATCTTCCGAAGTTGATTGCTAGGTCCTGAACGGCTTAGTCTCTTCCAATTTCGCAACTTCCATTTGATCATGGACATAGTCTGCTAGCCAATCTGGTAGTAAACCACCCTTTAGGGTGTATATGGCATCATCCATCCGATCATGGATGTATGATAGTAGATTATTTCCGACGTTATGCTTGGTGGAATCGTATGACCCGAACATGTCTCTACAAATATTGTAACCATTGATAAAACAGAGCCAACTCGCCTGTTCGTTCTGTTTTATCTCATTTTTGGTTAACGTTCCTGTTCTCCAAAACCCATTATTCTTAATAATAACGTGGTTTTGGAAGAATTTATGCCACTCATTATAATAAGTCCCCATCTCGGATTTGCATAGAAACATATTCACCTCCTCGTCCCACGTTACTGTTGTGGCTACTTCCGAATGGATAGTCTTCCATTTCTCTTTCTCAGTTTCGATGATGAATTTTAAGTCATAAGTTTGGTCTTTTATTTTTTTTGTTGATGTCATAATGTTTGGTGGACGATTTGTCAAATTTCCTTTGTCTAAAAAGGTGTATGTAGAAATCCCCAACGAACGGAAACTCTCTAATGGTGAGGCCCTCGATTCGCTGCGAACCTACTGATGTATAGTGATACACCACCTTCGATTCGTCAATATTATTTTTTGTATAAATTGCAGAGAACTCTTTTTTTAGAGTTTCCAGACATTCCGTTTTATAGAATGGCTTCAGTGCGGATTTTAGTTCCGCCTGTATATTCTTAACATGTTTTCCGTATTTAAGTTGGAACATGAACGGGTCTTTCTTCTTAAGTGCCCTGCATTTATTGCACTGGAAGTTGTTCTTAGCCTTCTTAGGAGTCCCAAACTCACCGACTAATTCTCGGAACTTGGTCTGGGCTACCCATCGGGTATCCCCACAATCTGAGCAATTTAGGTTCCTATTTGCCATCAATCCCTTCCTTCAAGTGGAAGGGGTAAAGGGATGCGAATACTGCTAACATCATCAATAGCTCGTCCTTGTTGTCTTTCTTATTGAGTTCGGGGTCATGCCGGTCTCTAGCTAAGTCTTTGGACATATCCAACAATATGTCAGCCATGGTGGCCATAGACGTGGGATATGGTTCTCCGCACCTCTGGAAGATATAACCCCTTACCTTATTTTTATCATCTATAGGTAATCTATCTACGAAATTTAGTATATCCCTCTTTATATCAATCGGGTTTTCTAAGATGACAGGGGGTTTGGTATCACTCATAGAACCCACATTCTGGGGGTTTTGGATGACGGTCGGTTTATGTTGCATGCCTATAGGGAGTCCTAGGGTTCCGGTTAATGGGTTTTCTTTTGGTTCATTCATTGGTCATTTCGCTGGAATTTTTAGATTCGGGTATTACCGTGAACTGTAATATCAACTTATTGGGGTTCTGGCACCGTTCGCAGGTGAAGCCTCTGGTTTCTAGCGAGAAGTCCATGACTTTCACATATTTACAATGCATACATGTGAATTTAACGGGAATGTCCCATATTCTACCGCCGATATGCTCCACTATAACCTCCCGTTGCTTCACACTCTCCCCTATAAGGGTCCGTTTGGATTGGAGGGTTCGGTATTGGAGGAATATGAACAATGCAACGTATGCGCCGAGTATGGCCACCTGTGCGGGTATGGAGGGTACCAACCACACCAACATGGCACCTATGGCTAGAAATATTTTGCCAGCTAGTATTGTGTATTTATTCATAAAATTAGGCTAAATCTTGGTTCAGGAAGAAATTAGCCCACAGTGTCCTGACGGTGTGATGAACCCCAAAATTATCCAACACTTTGCCCAAGCTCAGATCACCAAGACGGGTTTTGGGTTTAATTTGTTTAGATACCAGTAATATTTCTCTATCCGCGAGGGGTTTGTGGTCCAAGTCGATAATGCTCATAGTCTCCTTTATGATCTCCAGTTGTTCCTCGCTTAACTTTTTGGAACCAACCTCCCAGTTCTCAACCAATTTTTTGGATTTTTTATCACCATAACGATAAAGACCCTTGATGTTATCGCTAGTGTCGCCTTTTATGGATTTCCATTTCACAAAATTCTCCAATGACACAGTGTTATAATCCTCAAAGTTTCTTTCAGTTACCAATATCTTCTTCATAGGACTATACACGGAGCAATTTGCGCTCACACATTGATAAAAGTCTTCATCGGCGGAAACAATTATACAGCCGCCTTCTAGGGTGTTCTTCAAGTGGTTGATGATGTCATCACATTCGGATGTCAGTGGGAATACTGTATGGAACCCGTAGGCGTCACACACCTGTTTAACTAAACGACAGAGATCAAATACCATTTTCTTGGATTCGCTCGTATCCACGGTCCCTCGATTCGCCTTATAAAGTGGGTTGATGTCATTCCTCCAGTTCGTTGCAGTTGGATCAACTTTCCGATCCCACACTATGTAAAATTTGGTGTCTTCTTGCTGGAACCTTTGTGTGTCGTAATATAGCGTTGAGAAAAAGCTATGAATTGCAGTGATGTCCATCCCGTCTTCGGAATACTTCCGTTTGTAACGTGGATTTTCCTTATGCCGCCTCTCGGTATTCCCGACCGCACGGTATAGCATATTATTACCATCTATTAAAATGTTCCTCATGCCCCCATGATACCCCGAATATTCTTTTTAACAAGAGAAAACTTGAAGTTTGTGTGATGTAGGGTATGATGGTTTAATGAGCGACCGTAATTTCATTATCTCAGAGGGGCACCTTAGGAATATTCTAGCAATTCTGGGAAAGTTGCCCCATGAGCAAGTGGACATCCCCATCCTAATACTTCAACAACTCCACTTACAAACACCAACAGTAACAGATACCGCAGTAGATCCTGATTGGGACGATGATCTGTAGTGGTGTTTCTTAGTTGATTAGACTTCGAGCGATTGCAGCCTTGTGTTCCTCAAGTGTTATCACATGGAGATTCTCAGGTAGTACGTATTGTTTTCCAGAGAATTCAACTTTAGTTCCCGCTTTCACCTGAAAACGCTTTGGACTCCTGAAGTTCGATAAGTCGTTCGGTGTTTGCCAGACGCTTCCTGAGCCGCATGATATGAGAAGGGTCGGGATTAACATTAGGATTACCTTCAAGGTCAAGGATTTTGTAAGTAATTTTTTCTTGGTCTTCATAAAGGTCATGTAGTGTTCGGACATTAAAGTTGGTCTCCCGTGCCGCCAAATACTTAGCTATATTTGAAATCAATGCAACTATTCCAACTCCCGACATAACTATAATTATCATTATGTCCAATATATGCAACCCTATAGCTGGTGCCGAAATCGTCGGTAGGGAGTATTTAGAATCCCTGTTACCTTCGAGGGACAACCTGAGGACTAACCAATTGATCGATAAGGTTCGTAGGATCAACTCTAATGTCGGTGGTGTGGATGAAGCTCTACAGACCGTGAAGGAACTACACGGACCTTACAGAGGTGCTTCAGAGGAGCTTGTGAGCTTCACTAAAAACTTGTTTGGGGATAGTCCCGTTTTCACCAACAGTATTCTTGAGATAGAACAATCTATAATCGGCACACAGAGAATCATTAGTGATATTAAGGATCTGGAGGGGGATATTGACGATATTACTTTTCAGGATTTGTCTGCCACCTTGCTTAGGGGGTATTTGGATAATGTTCGGATACTTTTACCTGATTCAGTCAGGAATAATATCACCGACCGTTTGAACGAAATGCCCCTATTCACGAAAATGTCGGAAGCACTGGGGGTAGTATACTCCAACATCATTGTCCCTGATAATAGCGTAAACATGATCGACAATGTCATAGGTAGCGTGTTGGATGAAACCGGACTCAGTAACGTTTTGGGGAAGGGGTCGTGGGTTAGGTTACTCCCAGAGTATGCCGAAAACTTCCACAACAACGTTAGATTATTCCAACGGGTGGGTTCTCGTGTCCTACCTAAATGCACCTATGGTAAAATATTTCATAAAATGGATGAACCGCTAGCTCACATTTATAATCTGGCTCAGGATGTTTTTGGATTCTTGGATATATTGGATAACCGTAAAGTTTACCTGAATATGATTTTCCAGCAATATGGGGACTTGGCTAAGATGGTTAATAACATCTACCCCATGTGTCATGAGTATAGTGCGGCAAACGTTAGTCGGATTATTTCGGTCGGTGGTGAGAGCACTAGTGTTGATATGATGGGCAGGAAAACCCAGAACACCAAAGTCGGTGGTGCTAAGTCGGATCTAATTTAGGTTGATACTTTATGTCGCATATCTAAATAATTTGTATGCAGTATCTGGGAAACTACCGAGGAATCGTTTTTGGACGGACAGACCCCAATCAGTCAGGTAGAGTTAAGGTATGGGTGCCTGCTGCTCATAGGGAAATTTATAGATCTGATATTGAGCGTATTGACGGTGAGGATACAAACGCTACCAAGTTATTTGGGGGTCTTAGTAAGAAAGTGGTAGATTACGTATCAGCATCTCTCCCTTGGGCAGAGGTAGCGCAACCCCTAGTCGGTGGTGGGGGTGGTTCCGAATATGTCTACAGTGGACAGAGTTCTGTCGGTGACGGTCCACCTCAATACACCGGAACTATAAGTGTGGACAAAAATAGATTCGCCGATAAGGAGGAGTTGAGGGGGTATCTTCTAGGTGCCATTAGACAAAGTCGATTGAATGATTTCATGCCCGAAGATGGTGCGACTTATGGTGTCGATGGGAGTGCCGAATCTTGGGCTAACTATTTCTACAAATTGGCGGAAAAGGAATCTAGTTTTAAGGTCAATGAAAGTGGTAATGCTACTGTAGATCCGGGTGGTTCATACGGATTGTATCAGGTGAGTCCCAAAGATGGGGACCGATATGGTGCGAATCCATCTGGGGACGATTGGACGATTAGCCAGTTGTACGATCCTGTGGTAAATACAAATACCGCAATTAAAATACATGAGAGGAATGTGTTGAGAGATGGGGTGATAGTGTTGCCGTCCGGTAAGGGTGCTGGCGGGTATTTTGCCTCCATTAGTATGTCCAGAATTGCTGATGATTTTAAGTCGGGTAAATGGCCACCTAATAATTTTACACTAAATATTTCGGATACGGTTGATTCTCAAAAACCGGCAAATGCCTTTGGTGGTAATACTAAGGACATTGGGACCGTTACTAACAGTGGTTCTGCTAGGGTTTTTGTTGGAGCTAGAAACGATATACTTGATAAGACTGGATCGTTCTCATCAAACCCCAATGATCGTAAAATATCCTTGGATTTCAATGCAGAGGATCATTCGGGTGGTTCGGGTGAACCAACAAAGAGCTTCCTATTAGCGGTTCCTAGCGATTTGACATCCGACGAAAGGGTTCATTGTGATGCCTACTTGGCGGCACTATCAGAATTCTACAAACCCATCGGTGGTAGGGCGAATATGGGTTATGAGACGAGAGGTCTAGGTATTATATTCACCGAGCCGTTTTTCGCAAGTGATAAGGAGGCGGCTTCATTCATTAAGGATAATAGTGCTTCGTACAATCAACTGTTGCTAAACACTTTGGGTAAAATTTCAGGTGCTACCTTTATAGCGCCTCACAATAACCCGAATACTGGCGTCAAAGTTGGTGCGGCTGGATCTGGTGCGGTGATGGACCTTGGGGGTATTCGTTACAGTGAATTTTCTTGGGCTATGGACACCTACATTAAACCCATGTCTGGTGGTGTCACAATTACCGAAAGTGATGCGTTCGGTAGCGTTGGAAATAAGCACCCTGAGCAAGTGGATGAGGAACTTGTCTTAAAAGAGAATGGTGCTTCCGAAGATGCGGTGACCGAATTGACCAATTTAGGTATTGAGCTTTATAATAAGATCGAGCTTTATAAGAGCAAACCCACCGATTTGGTCAAGGCTGAAATTGAGGTGCTTCGAGTTTCTAGGAAAGGTGCGTGGAGGAGTTTCAATAACGAGACATACCCTGTGGGTTCCTCTGCGGAGGATGTCGGAAAGTTCAGTGATCTAAACAACTTCATAAACAACCTTAAGGATTATACGGACAAGCCGGATAATAATAAAGTCAACCCTATATCCAGAGCGATAGCACATAGTCCAGTTAGTAACGTATCGAGAGGTTCGTTTACCATTCCTGATGTCGGCTCGAATGTGTGGGTATTTTTTGAGGGGGGGGATTTGGATTTTCCGGTTGTTCTTATGAACAACCCATCACCTCAAGATTACGCGAGTGCATTCGGTGTGGGTTCCCCTAGTGTGGATTTACCACAAGAGGGTGATAGTGAAGCTGGTATACATAGGGATAAATCGCTTATAAATGGAAGGGGTGGTTCGATTGAGACTGTGGGGACGACTGGTAACGAGGCTATGAAGTTCACGGGTTATCATGGCAGTTCCGTGGGATTTGATAAAATGGGATTGACTGAGTTTGTATCTGGTAACAAGTCTCAATTAATCAAAGCTGATAGGTTTTCTACTATTCGAGGGGACAATTCTATGTTTATTGGTGGTGACGACGACCTATTGATTAGGGGTGACATTTTCCGTAAATTTGGCGATGTCAAAAAGGACATCGTTATAGCCAAAGAGATAAAAAGTCTCCACAAACCCATTCATGAGAAACAGCAATTGTTTGAATTAAAGAGGACTGACGCTTCGCATTCTTTGGATTCATCCTCGTTACAGGAGCGGGTTGGTGTGAACACCACATGTCCAACATGTTCCGGTGAGAATACTTTTACCACCCAGACTAATAAAGCGGCAACATTTACTGCGGCGACTAGTGACGGTGAACCCGAGGATTTATCAGGAGGTTCCTCGAAAGTTGATGAGCGTTATGCAACCTGTGAAGCATGTTTCAACTGTCTGGGGACGGGAACTTCTCCGTGGAGTGCAGAGGGTGAATTTGATCTTGATGAAAGGAAGAATGAGATAGCGGGGGATATTAATGCTAATTCCGAGAAGATGTCGGAGCTTGAAAATAAATTGGGTTCCGGTGGAAATATTACAGAGTATGTAACGAAGTCATATACCGGTTTCGTGGGAACCGAGTTGAATGACCTCAACTCCATAAGAGTTGATCCTTTAGGGAAACGTGCAATGGTCGGTCAGTTCCCATCTTCTGATGGTAGGGGTGTATTTCCTATGTATCAAGCAACGCCACATGTGGAACATGTGGCGGTTAATGGTTTGACTGGTGGTGAGTATTCATTAATGGTTGCCAATAAATACTCACTATTGGTCGGTGCTAATGGTATATCTCAGAAAACACTAGGACAATACGAGATACAGGGCAGAATCCTCACAATCTCCGGCGATCAGGTTAATATCTCATCTAATAACGAAGTTTCGATTGATGGTGGTAAATTACTCAAATTGACTGGGGACAATATGGAGATCGCCCCACGGACACAAACCGTTGGAGGCAAGGAATACAAGAACGTTGCATTCAATTCCGGTATATCTGTTGCATCTAATCAAGTTGTGAAGGGCGGTATGTTTATCGAGGGGGAGACCTACATGCAACACTTGACTGCTCCAGAGGAATTCCATGAGACGGAGACTACGATATCAATGGGTGGTATGGTCGCTGGTGTCGAAATTGGTAGGGTTGTTGGTAACAAGGTTATATCAGTTGCTGCTAAAAATGCGACAGTGTCAGCACATAGTCATATTGCGGCGGGGCCAGCCATGAATCTGGTAAAAACTAACGATGACGTTAGACGTGTTGGTAGTGCTGCGGCTGAGTCGGCACCCATATTAGCCGAACCAGTGGAGCATGGTAAGCCTAGAGGTAAGGGTAACCGGAATGCTTCCAGCTATAAACATACTCGATTGTTTAATTTGGACGAGGATTGTAGCAAGAGTAGCGACAACTTTGATAAGATCGTTGATTTTATATCCGAAGGTGGATTAACTGATTAGGAGATTGACGAGCTTCTTACCAAAGCGTCAGATAGTATTTTGGCTAGAAGTGGGGATTGTGATCCATGTAAGGATTAATCCTCATATTCCTCTGCATCTCCACCCCCTACCCCGAATAGGAACCTGTTAATTTCCAATTCCTTCATTTTTTGTTCCATGGATTCGTCTTGGACCCGTTTACTGATCGCCGTATCCATCAGTTTGTTGGGGGTGAATTTATATGATACATCATTACCTTCCAAATCGTAACCCATCAGCAAGAAGCAGGAGAAGAATTCCTGTAGGGTTGAGAATAAAGCCACCCTCCGATCTTCTTTGGGTGTCTTATTAAAGGAATCCAGAACGAACTTAGTGTTGGTTGCTTTTTCAACCTCAAACATATCGTCAATCCTATATTGCGTCTCTTCGAGGAATCGCTCTATACATTCAACCTCACCCTCCGTGAGATCCATTGAATTCATCACGTCCCTCTCTTTATCGAATTCATCCATTGCTCTTAATTACCGAACTTTTTGACTATTCCAAGCTTATTTAATTCCTGAATTAATACTTCGAATGAGTGGGTGTTGATCTTCATCCGAATGGGCTTCACGAATTGAGCACCATCATATAGTTCAAAATAATCGCTACCAAAAGATTCGTGGTCACCACCATCCGTGGTTTTTGAGTTTCGGAATAATGTCAATAGAACGTTATCCCTGCCGCCATCTAGTAGAATAGTCCAAACTCGGGAATCCGCTTTGGTGAAATCCGGAGTTAAGTATGTATACCTAACGAACTCCGTTCGGAATTCCCGCATAACCCCCTTGATGTCTTTGTTCTGAAATGATTTATGTGCAGGGAATACTTTATCTAGGAATTCGGAAAAGTCCTTCTCCAAACTCTTCTGGTCGGTGTTTCCTAGTATCTTGTCGGCTCTATACCCTGATCCCCTCAGGCGTTTTAACATATAGGAACATTTGGTTATGGTGGATTCTATTTTTGACATGATTCTATGATTGGATTTTGGTTACGAGATAATAAAGCTTATTACCGTCCGTTTCGATGTAATACCCGAAACAATTACCATCCGTGGACTCGAAAAAATATACCGGTTGTTTACCCATAAACATCAAAATATTCTTAACGAAGCACCCTTCATCTTTAAACGAATTCTCACCTTCAATGCGGGTGGATACGCAATCGGTCTTATCATCACCTATATTGACCGATAAACCGCCATCCTCGTTTACTAGGTGAACCTTGTCCGAATTGACAGTGCCACACGCAATCTTGATTCTCGCCACATCTTCTTTTGATACAAGAAATCCCTCCTTAAATGATGGCTCCAGTGCTTTGAATTTCTCGGGTTTCCAAAATGTTTTATCCCTTTTGGCTAAGATGGGATCGTAAAATGTTAATTTGAACGATGTCTTTTTAGTCTTACACACCAACTGATGGTTAGCGACCTCTAGCGTGATTCTGTCATCAACTAGCAGGCTGATGGATTTCAATAATCTATCAGGCTCTTTAATATACAACACTTCTTTCTCCTCCAATTCACAAGCTTCTGGGGTATGCTCACAATACAATGCGAGTGTCCCGTTATCCTTCGTTCTGTTGGCACAAAAAACAACGAGCTTTCCGCCTTCATAATGAATGGGTAAAAACTCGTTCTTTGCTGAGAAAGATTTAATTGGGCCTAGGAAATTTTTCTCGAATTCTTTTCGGTCAACTACGATCTTTTTACTCATGGTCTATTTTAACCGGTCACATCTTTTTGTCAAGATTTTTAATGACCAACTCTAGTTTCTCAATGTTGCTTGCCAGTTTAATATTGCTGTTCTCCAAAGAGGATAACTTCCTCAGGATTGCCGCCATCAAATTAGGTGGAAACCCACCCCCTTGTGGGGGTGTGGGTTGTTGGGGAGGGAAACCTTGTGGCACACCCCCGAATACCTGTGGATTGGCGGTGATGCGTCTAGGTTGTTGGGGAGACGCCATGTTGACTTGTTCGACCTGAATGTCTTCAAGTCCATCCATGCTACCGTCATATGGCGTCTCCCCAGCGAACTGCTCCACATAAGCATGTTCATTCCCGTCTTCTGGAAACGAGCCACCGTCCCCATATTCCGCATTAGGAACTCCATTTC
>Ga0070748_1000403_pt1 | contig 21720 bp, 58 predicted proteins | sample VirMetDEL_Nov_12_FD_77015 | JGI IMG/M metagenome (GOLD analysis project Ga0070748, IMG submission 77015) | Aqueous microbial communities from the Delaware River and Bay under freshwater to marine salinity gradient to study organic matter... | ecosystem: Environmental > Aquatic > Marine > Coastal... | reverse complement strand
GTTGATGTTAAACCTTATTTACGTGACATAACTGTGACGGAATATTGGTCATTATCGCCATCAGCTAGGAAGTACTTTAGTGAACGTGAGTCATCTATGTGGACGTGGAGACCATATAAATGTATCATTGAGTTATGGAAGCTTGAGATAAAGACATATAAGCATTTTGTTACGCACTATCGAGAGCATGATGAAATCCTTTACCAAGAGCATGCTGAGATAGAAGCCAAACTTAATCATAAATATTATGGTGAGGTATATCCAAACTATAGTATGCGTTATTGGCGTAAGTATCAGCATAAGCAGGAAAAGAGTGATACTAAGCGAAAACTTAGGAACACTATTAAGGCCTATAATTCAGGGTTAAGTGAATTTGAAGACTATATCTACCCAGATGGAAAATTAATGTGTGCTTCGTATTATTGGTAACCAAAACCTCATATTAAAATATATGAGGTTTTTTTTGGCTTATTAAATAATAATCACTAATTTAGTTATATGATTGAAGACGAAATAACAAGTGATATTGTTGCAAGATATTTTGATAGTTTAGATATTAGTCAGATTATTATTACTGAATTATCTATATCGAATAGTGAGTTACGTGAGGTGATTTTTCTGGATTATACAATTATCAGTGATATGTGTCATATAGCATTTGAAGTCACATATGTTGATATAATGACGATAACTGATGTATTATATCTAAAAAAACCCATTGGTGATGTGTTATTAATAACTAAATTAATTGAATTTATAAGATAAAAATCTTTATGGTTGTTTAATTGGAATTAATATAGTACTTTAGTGTAAATTTAAAATAAATGCATATGTGTGAGATTAATATTGATGATGTATCGGATTTTATTCAATATAATAGTGATGTTACTGAATTAGAGGGGATTAGGGAAGATATTAATAATAAGATTGGTATCGAAGTTATAGTTGATGAACCTAAAACTGACTTACAGTTAGCATTTGAAGATGCAACAACATCACTGTTCGACAAATTAAAGATGGAGAGTATTTTAAAATGTTGGGACGACATTAATTTAGATACGATACGTAACTTAGAGTTAGTTGTTGATGAACTACGTCATGAGGTATCATATGCGGATGATAAATTTGATTCATTGAATGATGAATTGGCGTCAAGTGAGGATGAGATTAATAATCTTACGGTTGAAAATACTAGATTAACCACTGAATTGGATGATTTATATAGTAAATTATAGTTTTAAAAATAATGATAATAATTTGTTTAATTAATAATTTAATAGTAACTTAGCTGTATGAGAAATTTAATTTTAAGTTTAATGGTTGTGATGACCATAGTAAGTTGTACTGAGAATAGTAGGGCGAAAACATTTGGTGGTACGATGACGATTAACGTACCTGTAGGTAATAAAGTAACTAATATCACATGGAAAGGTTCCCAACTATGGTATTCCTATAGGGAATTACAAGAAGGTGAAGTTCCTGTAATACAACATTTTGTTGAGGATAGTAAATGGGGTATGGTTGAGGGTGAAGTAATATTCTTTGAAACCAAATAACATTAAATTATAGAACGGAGTATGGAGATACCAATTAAAGGGATATCGGTAGATGGAGGTTGTACAGGTAATCCTGGTCCTTTTGAATATCGAGGGGTGGATATTGCTACTGGTGAAGAGTTATTCGAACTGGGACGTAATTCCGTGTATCAAGGGACAAATAATATTGCTGAGTTCTTAGCGATAGTGCATTGTTTAGGATATTGTAGTGAGAATAATATTACCACAGAGATTTATACTGATAGTAAAACCGCTATGGCGTGGGTAAAAAAGGGTAAAGCTAATACTACATTTAGTGATGATGAAGTTACCGCAAAGTTATTAAAGAGAGCAGAGTTATACTTAAAAACAAATCCACCTAAATTGGATATCCTTAAATGGAAGACCAAGATATGGGGTGAAATACCAGCAGATTATGGAAGAAAATAGTGGTCAGATTATATGTTTAGTACTTTTAATATCGACAATAATACTTGCTTGTAGATATATAGTTGGTGGGATTAACTACTATCGAGAAGCTAATAATGAAATAGAGAATCCAATACTTGCTAATATAATGATGTCGGTAATGATTATCAGTATTATGGGTTTATTATTTCACCAACTAGTAATTAGCCAATACAAGAATAAAGTATTAGATGTAACTAAGAACATAGATAATACTTATAACGTTAAGTTAACGAGGTTTGGTGAGTTTTTTGAAATGGATAGTGTTAGTATTGAGAGAATTTCTATTATGGGTGGTATTGATATTAACGATGTAGTAAGATGGGGTGTAGATGAATAATATAGTATCATTTTCGATAAATCCTGATGCTAGGTTTTATATCCACAGTAGTGGGTTACTTAATAAACCTGTGTTGTATGAATTAGATAGTAGTGAAATACCTAAACAAATCGTCGCGCTCATGATTAAGACCAAACCCCTGTGTTCGTACAACGTAGGTGATGATGTATGTGTGGCAATTAATTTGGATACGATAACTAATGAGGTAATACGTGAATCTACTTACTTCGAGGGATTAGAAGTTGCGCTAATTGAAGTTTGTTTGCGTAAGCAATTAGAATTATTTTTAAAATAACTAACAAAAGACTTGTATAAACAAAATAAGTTCACTATATTTACAATGTAATCATTAAAACACTGGACATGGGATATAGAATTGGAACAAGTAGTTTTTACGGAACAAATGAGATTAGTAATTTTAATGGTATGGATGCTAGCGGCCAAGCCAATGCAATTCAGTCTATCGCAAATACGTCGGCAATAGTCAATATGTTTGAATCTAATCACAAAGAGATGTTAGCCCAAAACGAATCTAACCATAAAGATACTATCAAAGAACTTAATACCCAGAATGTAATTGCAGCTGCGCAAGTCCGCGAAACTATGGAATTAGCTAGTTTAACTGAGGATGTTTTATATGAAACTAGGTTAGTTGGTGATATATTATCTGACTTTTCCCTGAATAATTTAGAATTACTTGGGTCAATTGATGACACATTAATGACGTCACTTAAACAATTAGCATTAATTAACTGCGGTGTTGATACGATTGTTGAGTTATTAAAAGTACCTGAATTTGAGAAAGAACGTATCTTTTATATTAAAGAAGCGTTTAAATATTTAGAGATGAGTCTTACTATTCCAGAAAGGAGTGTGGATGCCTTAGAGTATTTTTTAAAAGCAAATGAATTAAATAATCGTGATGTGGTGGTTAATTACAATATTGGTTTATTAAAACAGCATAGGTCATATACATTAGATGTTGTTGGTGCTAAAACCCACCTTAATCAGGCATTGGAGTATGTTTATAATGATAAAGAATTTAAATCAATTATATTATCTGAGTTAGCATATAATTCATTAGGTCATGGCGACATCAACCAAACGATTAAGTTATGTGGTGAAGCGTTTATGTGTGATAGTAAGAATATCGATGCTATCTTATATTATCTAGATAGTGCATTAATGAAAGACGATTTTGACAATGGGTTCCAGTTATTATATTCCAATGTGGATTTATCGGCTATTATGAAAGCAATTACGTTACATATGGAGCAGTTTGTTTATACTAATATGGATGAGATTACGCCATTAAATCATGCAGCGCATAAGCTTGTTAAGTATTGTGTTGTGAGGTTAGCTAAATTACAGAATCGATTAATTGATGAAGGACTTACCAACTTCTTCGAACGTAATATAATTAAAGATAGGGTATTAGGTGATAAAGGAATCAATCCATTAGAATTACATAGAGTATTAGAGTTATTCAGGGAACATTATGAGCCTTTGGATGTGAATAAAAATGTTTATCGTTAATAAGTAATAATTAATAATTAATAAGTAGAGGTATATATGAGGAATTTAAAAATTACACAGACAATTACAAGTTATTCAGAAAAATCATTTAGTAAGTACTTAGAGGAAGTATCTAAGATTAAGTTATTGAGTGGAGAAGAAGAAGCTTTATTAGGGCCCGAAGTGATGGTTGGTAATAGGAAAGCAATTAATAAGTTAGTAGTTTCGAACCTAAGGTTTGTTATTTCAGTTGCTAACCAACATGTCAGTAGTACGAATAAGTTAGTTGATTTAGTTAATGAGGGTAATCTTGGGTTAATTCATGCTGCGAATAAATTTGATTACACTAAAGGGTTTAAATTCATTTCATTTGCGGTTTGGTGGATTAGAAAATACATTAACGAATATATTGATAATACCTCACGAACAATTAGATTACCAATCAATAAGATTACTACTATTAGAAAAATTAAGAATAAAATGAAAGAAATGGAGCAAGATATTGGTAGAGAGCCTAATATAGTGGAAGTATTAGAACTATACCCAGATTTAGGCTTAGGTCTTTCTAGTCCTGAAGAATTACTAGTACTAGAATCTAACTCGGTTAGTTCTTATGATGCACCAGTAGGTGAGGGTGAGTCTGAAACCATGGCTAATTTCCTACCAACAGATAATTTACTAGAAGCGGATTATTCATTAATTTCCAAAGATAGGAATAGTGCGGTGAATGCTATGTTAGCTAAACTAGGGGCAAGAGAGTGTACGATAATGGAAATGTCGTATGGTATTAATTACCCTAATGAAAAATCAACCAAGGAAGTTGCTGATTATTTTGGTATGACTCGCGAATCAATACGACAAATAAAAATTAAGACATTACGTAAGTTAAATAATTTGGCTAAAAGTGGTGTAATAAAAGAATATTAATATGTAATAAATGTCTTTTACTCTGTATTTATAAGTATAGAGTAAAAGACTATGAAAGATATTATTAGAGCTAAAATACAAGAAGGATTAGGTAAATTAGTTGAGTTTAAAAAAGATGATGAGAAATCGGATGATGAGGTTAAAGACCAAGCAACCTATGACTTAACCTATTCTAATATTAGGAGTGCACTAGACAATGAGTTAATTAATCACGCCGCAGTGATACGAGAATTGTGGGGTGAGTCAAACGCAACTAATCGTTCTGAGTTTAGAAAAAAACTAGAACTAGAGACATCTGATAGTGGGTCAAAATATAAATTCACTGAAGATGAAGTTGGTCGAATAGAGACTATCTTAACAACGTTTAGAGATGACCTTGGAGGGTCAATAAATAAGGGAACAGAAAAAAAAGAGGATTAAGGTCCTCTTTTTTTTGGTTTAATAAATAATTATCTGTATATTTGTTCTATGGATGATTATAGAATAATATATGGACATAATTTTATTGAAGATATCATACCGAATATCCTAAATGCAAATTTATCTAAAGCTGGCATCGAAACTGTTAAAGATAAGTTGATTTCACAAAAGCTAGAATTATACAATATATCTGAGAAGTGTAATGAATTGCTAATTGATGCTAATCAGTATAGTGATTTTGATTACGGTCATTGTATATTAATAGATATTACAAATAAGATTAGTATTGATTTCATTAACCAAGGTTTGGATATATTATGAGAATAGGTATGTACATCAATACAATTAGGGTTACATGGGTCCCACTTGATGATATCACTACCTATGAGTTGGCTATTGTGTTACCAAATATTACTTCAGAGTGTATGTTCATCGACATCAATAAATTCATAACATATCCTGAGAATGTTAGGCGACATTTTGAAGTTAATGAATCTGACTTAGCGCATTACAACGCAGCCATTATTCGTAATAAATTAAATGATTTTTTAGATGAAAATAAGTAGAATATTAGAAAAAAAACCATTACCTGAGTTCTTAGGTGAAGTGGAGGTTATTGGGTACGAAGCGTATAGGCCAGTGGGTAATACAATGTTAACAGGTAATACCTTACCAGAACTTTTGGCTAACATTAAAGAATATAAATCATATCCACCATATGCAATTTACGTTGTAGTCGATGGCCTCATGGGTCAGTTCTCATTGGAAATTGGATATAATAGTCCTGAGTATGAATTAATTTTTTACCCTACTAATTGGCAATATTATTCGAATATTGATTTTGATGATGCTACCCCACCATACAACGTAATGGGGTCAGATTTTAGAGATTGGTATTTGGCGATGAAATTAAATAATTTTATATATGATATCGAAACTACTTAAGAAATATATACCACCAGTCGGTACGGAGTCATATATTTGTGATTATAATTTAGTCATTAATAGTGACACCTGTATATTACCAAAGACAAAGGAGTTGGATGAGTTGGATGAATACTCATCTGAGTTTGAGGAACGTAGTGTGGATATTGAGTATATCTTAGATGATGGTGCGCATATTAGTAAGATAATTGGTACTATTAGTTTAGAGGGATTCCATGTGTTAAGCTCTGATTTTGAATGGACATTATTCCTCCCACCAAACTTACGTTCAATTATGGGTAGTCACTTCAGGGTGAATAGGTATAATGGTAGAGCTAATTTAATATATTATTTACAGTACCGCCTGAAAAATAAATTAAAAGAATTTTTAAAATATGATGTTAATAGTTAAATTTTTCTTAATATTGTGTATTACCATATTAATATATAAACCAATTAAAAACCACTTAAAGTAAATATTATGAAAGCTATTGTAGAAAAATTAAATGAATTGGGGTTACCAGATACTACATCACTAATCGCCGATTATTATTATTCATTGGTAAAAGATGTTGAATATAACGTTGGTGAAGGTGAGGAATCTTCTAAATTAATTAAAACAGCTGAAGATGCTGAAGGTCATGTCACATATTATAAAGAGATTAAAATAAAAAAATTAGAGGTACTACATAAGAGGCTGGTTGGCGGTGTATTGAGTACTAATCCTAGTAGACCCAATACTGTCAATATCAATTTTCGTGGGGGTTATAGGATGTTTATCACATTAGAAAACATCGTAGTAGATGGTAAAGAAGTTACATTTGACTTTGCCGACGATATTAAGATATTGGATAGACGAAATAAGAGTATGACAATTGATGAATTGATGAATAACGAGGACTTCACCAAAAAAGCTAAATTCGCGACATTCTTAAGCGCAATATAAGTGATTTAATAAAATTAAAAAGTAGTTTATGAAAAATAGTGACGTAAAAGAAATTGTCTTACCTAGTTTTGATTTAGATGTTGATATTAAAACAGAAGACGAAAAACAAATCGTGATATTTAACGACGATGTAAACACCTTTGAACATATTATTGTATCTTTAATTGACTTATGCGACCATAGTTCGGTACAAGCCGAGCAATGCGCCTATATGATACATCATAATGGTAAATGTTCTGTTAAAAAAGGTTCATATAAAAAATTGAAACCAATTTGTTCCGCATTATTAGAAAAAGGTATAAATGCCGAGATACAGTAATCCAGTAATAATTACCAAAGATAATTTCTTTGAGCATTTCAATAACCATTGTTATCGAGGTCGATTATCGGTTAGTAACTTAGCCAATAAATATATTGGGGGGTTAATTATTCATTATCTACCAGAAAACTATGATTTTATATCTATAGTCAAGTGTAATGTAATTGAGGTTGATTTAAGTTCTTGTAATATAGAGAATATAACTTCGATATCCTTTAGTCATAATCCACTAACTAAATTGGTGTTTAATATTGCGCCGAGACAGTTATCGGTATCGCATACGTTATTAACTGAGATTGATGGTGTATTTCATGATAATTATCGCATTTTATTTGTGGGGACTAACCTATATGGTTCCGACGGAACCAATACTAGTAGGTTTATGGTTAGTGGGCGTAGACTTAATAATTTAAGGGTTAAGGATAAGTTAATGAAATTTCTTAGTAATTAGATAGCTAAACACCTATTTTCTCATTTATAACCATATTTATATGTATGGATATAAATGAGGTTAGGTCTAATAGTTATTATGAATATGACCGATATTCATATATCCGTTATTTTAGGAAAAGGGATATCGCTAGACATATTAGTTTTGAAACTTACGGTGAGTTCATAAATGAATGTAAGAAGTTCAGTCGCGATAAGTTAAGTGATATTGAAATACAGCATGAAATCTGCGTTAAAGGTAAGTTATTCAAGTTAAGTGGTGCATTACCATCAACAACCATCAATCAATTATCTGATGAGGATAACATATTTGATATTAATTTTGATTTGGATATGTATAGTGATGATAATAAATGTACCGTCGAGAAATATATAATTAAAATGTTATTATCTGATTTTTTATCATCTATCTAGTTGCCTATTTTATAAATTTATAGTATATTTGATGTATGAAAGAAATATTTAATATTGTATTATTACTATGTATTATCCCAATAATGAATAAGGTGGATAAAATTAAATCTTGGGTATATGATTACGTTAGGTAATTTTTCTACTAAAATTCATAAATCATTATACCCAAACCTATTTGAGGTATTAAGTATGGTGCGAAAAACTATCGCCATTAGATTTCATGGACACCCAAATAGTTCAGATTTTGGTGATATTGTTGATGATATGAACGTGTCGATAGATAATCATTATAGTGACGATTTACTTGTGTGTGAGGAGCGTTTATCGTTTATTAAAGAAAATTATGGGGCTGGAGTTGTTATGCCACTCACTGTATTTGTGGAATATAATAATAAAAAAACAGAACTATATTCAGTAACCATAAATTATAATGTCAGGTCAATACCATTGATTGAATATCGTAGACTAAATATCCACTCTGAACGAGTTTCTGAGATAAAAACTCATCTCAACGTAATTAAATTACTAGAATTCTTATCATCTAACTAAGAAATTTCTCTAACTTATATTTAATATAGTGAGAAGAATTAACTATCGCTAATAAAAGTTCATCATAGGTTCTTGGTGTACGTTTAAATCTACATTCAGCAATTATAATTGGGAAATGGTCGGTTGGGATGAATATCGTTGCGTAGCACTTACCATAAAGTGTTGTAATCGTTACTTGCGCCAAAGTATCTTTAATATGTAAATCAGCTAATAATTTAGCTTCGTGATAATTAGGAATCATACGTGACTAATAAATTGACTTAATTTATACCTCAATGACGTATCTTCATCAAAATCGTTTTCTATATTATAAAGGTACATAATTTGGTCGTATCGAATATTTTTAGTAAATAGATTATTACCTCCATCAAAATCAAATATGGTCATCTTCCCCATAAGAATGGTTGTTGTCGTAAACCTGAATGGTTTTAGATGACCCATAAAAGAGGTTATGTGACCAATAGTACCTAGACTACCATATTTCCGACATAGAATCTCCATCATAACTTGACCTATCGTCGCCAATAATATTTTTTTAGTTTCATTTAGTATCTGAATTTCACCTACTAGTGTTACCAAATCAGATATAAACCCTTCAATCGAAACCAGATTATTTGACTTAACACCTGAGTTGATATCCAAACCATTTATATCAAAGCACCATTCTAATAATAGACTCTCTATCGTGGGTGAAAGTATATCATTAATTCTAGTATCCTTATTCGACACAGTAATATCAATCCCATTATTAGATGATAACTGAATAAAACTAATTGTAAGACACCCACTACCTAAATCGGAGTATAAATCAGTACTAACTTTAACGGTATCATCATCCACATCAACACATAGGGTAGATAAATCAATGTATTGGCATCGATTAGCTGTCATAGTCGCCAAATTACTCTTAATAACGTTAAGTAAGTCATCTGAAATGATATGTAACTTATCATCCATCTCATTAATATGGTCTTCTATATTTAAATAGCCACGTATTAAATATTCAAATTCAATTTCATCAATCATATTACAAATATACTTTAATTTTTGGTTTAATGAAATAAATTACGTAATTTTATAAAAAAATAATTATGGTTAACGCAATAACAAAAGAATTAGCTTTTATCATTAATAAAGATATTGGCAAAACATTAGATGAGTTGGATATAGACTTAACATTTAATGCTGGTGAGTTTGATAATATTTTACGACACGTTAGGGTTATGGCACCAGGATTAAAGGATGCTATTATTGTTGAGTTAGAAGAGTTCTACGGGCCCGACGATGCTGTATTTGATATCATGGAGGTTATTCGTAAATTAGATGTCTGTAGAGATTATTATGTATCTAATTTATTAGGTACGTTTTTAGAAAAAACTACGAAGAATAAAAACTAGTAACCTTTTTAAATTAAACAGATGAGTAATATAGTTAAATACCCTAGCATTAGGTTAGATAAGATAAAAAATTATATTTATCGAGAATATAAACGGAAGTTTGGTTATAGCCTAGGTAGTGTCAGTCATTCAGTAATGGTTCGTGAAGGTGCCAACTATGTTTTAGTTAAAATTTATTATTATAATCAACAATATAGTACACATAAAATTGATAGGTCTCAAATTTATGATATGGATGTTATAAATGAAATAGTACAAGAGATATCCGAATTAGGATATGTAAGGCAACATAAATTAAAAATATTTTTAGATGATGAAAATTAATTGGAGTAAACTAATGAGTAATGAGTTAAATGATTGCTTAGTACGAGAAAATTTAAAGCAAGTAATTAACCTTACTAAGGCCACACATATCGGAGTTACAGTATATGGTGGTAATGCATGGGAGAATACTAGTGCCACGGTATTGAAAAAAGTATTAGATGCTAGTAAATTCGTTGGTGTTGAGGCTATGGTATATATTAATCTAGTAATACAAGAAACTCCACGTATTAATATTGGGCTCCAGTTAACGGTGGATTATTTTGATAATAATATACCTTACTGGACATTGGATGACTGTATCTTCGAAGACGAAATAAAGTTACCTAACGACACCTATGACGATATTATCGAACGATACACTAAGAAAGATTTATTAAAAAAGTTTATAGAATCTTAGGTTATATCATTATTTTTCGTTAAATTAGTTATATGAAGATAGTTGAAAAATTAGAAAGTAATAGATTTTTACTAACGGCACACATATATAACACTATTAGTGGTGAGACTGACGTAAAAGAATATAAATTCGACTTTATGTCAGGTGTTGTTACGGTTAAATTAACATTAAATGACGCTAGAAATGGTGGACCATATGTTGTTGTGGAATACGATGACGTGGTAATAGATTTTAATTCTATTAATTTGACTAACGTCAAAGGTATTGTTGATGGTATTTTTAAAAGTATAATGAATGATAATTCAGTAAGTTATAATATTTTAGATACATTTAGTACCGAATAATGAGTAACTACGCTAAGATAAAAGATGTTAATGATATCCGACCAATACTAATTGATTTGATAATTCAATATCGAACGCTTGGTGGGTATGATACACCCAGTTGTGCGGGTATTATATTTGTACCATTAAAAATCATTATAAAAATTAAGTTAAATGGTAAGCTACTAATTATTGACCCAAATAAGGTACTATCTAATAATCTATTCAACTATAGAGAGATAAGTACTTCCCAACCAGCATTTATATATGGCGATGCGATTATTAATGAAATAAAGGCATCTGAAAAATATATAAGATATATTTTGGGTCAGTTTTTAAAAACGATATAAATAATATATGAAACTATACGACGTCACATATACACCAAGGGATTCATTAATTATACATGTTGATGATTTAATAAATATTAGTGACCAAACAATTATTAGGCATATTGAAGTATATGGGTATAAGATATATGGTGGTAATCATGTAATATATGATGTCGACGCAAAGCACGATAAATTTATTTCAGTAAGAGTTAAGTCCGCTGAACGTCATTTAATATACCAAAAACTAAATAAATTCTTAGATGATTGATTGGTCTGAAATAAACTTGGGTTATACCTATAGTATTCGATATCAAGTGGATGACCATTCCGACGAAATAGTTATTCATGATATTCGTAGGGTTCGTGGTAATGGTAGGGCGTTTTCATATAGTACGGGAGCTACACTAATTTTAGATATCGCTAAGATGTCCGACTACATAAACAATATGTCAGATAGCATATACAATCAGTTGGATGTCATAACCCAAATGGTATATGATGAGTCTAAATTGGTCTATAATAAAATACTATTACTACATAAGTTAGCTATTTTCGTTAGATAATTTGATTATCTTAATATTTTTAAATATATAAATCTAAAATATGAAACGTTATTTAAAGGGGTTTAAATTAGATGGGATTCTACTTGAATATGATGATTACCAACTTCATTTTGATGCTAAAAAGAATGGTGTTGTTGGTGAAAACATGGTTTTAACAGAACTAGAGATAATGTTAAGTAGTTCTGAGAAATATAATGATATATTTATAATGCCACTACCTCATGGTCAATGGGATGAGGTTAGAGTTCTTTTTAATCCAAATGAATCTATTGGGGTTGTTAGGCGTAAAATAGAAGAAGTCATCAGAGAAACGCCAAACTACGAAAAATTTCTAATAAAAGTCAAACTAAAAGAATTCTTGGCGCCATGATGGCATATCAAATAAGTTTCAATACTCCTAAGGGAGATTTCAGTATAGATAATATAGAAATAACCTCAATAGTTGAACTCAAATACGATACAACTACTTTTGATGAGTGGGACAATAAATTCTTACTTAGCAATGGTTTCGTATATTCTATCGACACTAAGTTATATGTAGTTAAATCATTTACGACATCGCGAACCTCATTTAGATATACTAAAATGATTAAAATTATTAATAAGTTTATCATAATAAATAAGTTAGTGACATTCTTGGAAGACTAGTAAATTATTAGTATATTTGTAATATGGGAATACCATATAATCATTAACTTAAAAGAATTTTTGGATGATAATTGATGAGACTAATTATAAGTTATATGTGAGTGGTACTAGACTTCATTGTATTGGATTAACTGTTCGTATCACTGAAATTAATTATTTACCAGATTACTTAACCAGCTTACACTGTCAAAATATGGCATTAACTAAGTTACCTAAATTACCTAATAGCTTAAAAGTCTTATATTGTCATGGTAACCAATTAACGTCATTACCGAAGTTACCTGATGGTTTAGTAAGATTAGATTGCTATAATAATCAGTTAATATCATTACCTGAACTACCTAAGACGCTAATCGAGTTGGATTGTGAAGATAATCGGTTAACTAAGTTACCAGAATTACCCAATGGCTTATGTCTATTAGATTGCGATTCCAATCAGATATTTGAGTTACCAGAATTACCATATACATTAAATACATTATATTGTCTCGGTAACCACCTACCAGTCAGCTGTGGAAGTGATGATAGTATTACGGTAGGAAAATTTATTGTACAAACTAATAATCTAAAAAAATTAAAAGAATTTTTGGATGACTAAGATACCCATAAATGAGTTAATAAGGTTTTTTGATGATAGTACCACCACGTATCGACCAGTATATCATGACGAATATAGTGATATAAGTACTTATGAAATGTTTGAGTTAAGGACTGATGGTTATTTTTTTGATGATGACAGTATAGTCACCAACACATCGGGGATTATGTGGTTAAACTTTAATAATAGTAATTCGAATGATAAACTCATTGCCGATTTTTTTGTTATGTTAATTAATCGTTATAACATCAGTCTATTAATAGTATTTTTAGAAGATTAAAATATGGAGTTATATAAAGTATATTTCACTAATATAAGTAAGTTGACACATTTAACTAGTGTTATACCTATAGAGATAACATCCAAAGAGGTTAATCTTAATGCGATAAACAAAAATGGATTCCAACACGCGAATATTAATTGGTTTATATTTGATATAGATTACGTAGGTGATAATTTACATAATATACAAGAATTCATTGATGCGATAAATGATTGGTGTCTGAAGTTAAAATTAAAAGAATTCTTGGAAGACTAGTAAATTATTAATATATTTGTGATATGAAACTATATGAAGTGCAATACACCACAACCAATAAGCGATGGAGTAAATTAGATAACATAAACGTATGTTCAGTGACAGAAGTTGATGCAAAATTATGTGATAGATATACAATTGAGGTACTTAAACTAAATGGATGTTACTACAATACGTGGGTTGGCAATCATTTATCTCATAGCGTACAGTCGATGCTTATTGATATCGACTGTACGGTAACATATCATGGTCTAAAGGATAGTATCATTAGTGATAAACTTAGAGACCGTATAGCGGTGCTAACTAAGTTAGAACTTTTTTTATCGCAACCTAAAATTTAGTATATGGAATTATATATCCTTAATTTTAGTGATGATATTATAGATATACGACCTATAACATACCACGATGTTGTATCGGAGTTTTATCCAAGTAGTAAAGTCGTAAGTCGTTTTATGGTTTCGGGGTTTGTACAGATTAGAATTTTCAAATACATAGTTGATGCTGATAACAATCACTTTGATGAAACCACCCACCACCACGAAGTGTATGTTCGTAAGAAACTTAAAAATCATATGCTGATAAATAAATTAAGTGAGTTTATTAAGTAACACCAATAAGGATGATTAGATATATTATAATAGTATTAATGTTAATAGGTTGTGCCTCAAATAAAGATAGGTGCAAACAAATACCATGGTGGAAAGACCAACCTAATACATATTTTAAGCAAGACCAAAAATCTGATAAGGGTAAATATACCTCACATAAGAAATCGGAAAGAAGAAAACATAAATGCAGATAGATTTGGTTATTAGATAAATGATTGGTATCTTAGTCACATAAAATAAAATAATATGTATATAGTAGGGTTATTAATTACAACATTTATTGGTCTTTGGATAGGTTCAAAGAATAGAGACAATATTAGTATTGGTAAACAGGTTAATCATGTGCGTAATGAGATAGATAAAGATACACTTATCGAGTGTGGTACTTGGATACAAGATAACTTCTCACAGAATGTACGTCAAGGGGATAGTGGGATGTTACCTAAAGGTACCATGAGAATGGACTTCACTAACGACCACTACTCAATGGATGAGATAGTTGATTCGTATATAAGTAGAATGAAACCAAATATAAAATAACCATATTATGATTAATTTAAAAAAAGACGGTGTTGTTGCATGGAGTTACAGATGGGTAACAACTAAGGAGTTTTTACCTAAAAGTTTCTGTAAGGTATTTTGGTTAACGTTATTAAGCTGGTTGACTATGATTATCTTTTCACCAGCGTTCTTATTAACATTATTATTTAAAGATACTAGAGAGAATCCATCTAAAGGCGGTATTGTGAAGACATTGATGTTTACTTTGGCATTTGGATTCTTAATGATAATTACTAAAACATTATTTTTTAGTAGTTGGAACGAAATTGCAATTCTTTTGACTACCGTCATACTTAGTTTAGCCGTATGTCTGGTCGGACTATTAATAGTATTTGGAGTCATAAATATATGTATTTGGGTCTACGATAAAATAAGTATTTGGGTGTCAGATAAGTTACTATCAAAACCAATAACTAAAAAATATAGATATAATAGTGCCCCAATAATGAGGAATGCTATAACTAAATTTTGGTGGTTTATTCGTCTTGGTATTGAATCATTTATAGGTAAATATTGCCCTAGAATTAATTGGAAATAAATAAATAAATAAATAAGTTATGTATAAAATAATAAGTAAATACCTTAAGGTCACAAACCCTAAAATAATGAAAAAATATGAAGTAATGGCAATGGGTGTGGCTGGTAATGGAATGACCGTTGAATTACATTCTAAAACGAATCGTGATGATATTTTAGATTTAACAATTCCACTATATAATCTAATTTCGTTTAATTATATTAAACAAACCACACCGTCATTTAAAAAATGGAAGAAAACAAAAACGGGAAAAGTAGTTGCTAAACATTATGGTGATGATAAAGTATCGATTAGAAATCGGTATAATAAAGAATTTAAAGATGAAGCATTTACGGTGGTTATCAAAACTAGAGCTATTCGTATTGATAACATATCTAATGTGGATGAGGTAATTGGACGAGTTAATTTATTTGATGATTAATATGATTGATTTAATTGGTAACTACGGAGATTGTATAATATGTCTTGGCTTAGGATTTTGTTTAGGTAACATATTCCAAATCTGGGTCCAAGATTATTTTAAGAATTAATCAAAAGAAACTAAAATGGAGTATAAAGAATTTAATGATAAGATAAAACATCTCAATAATGAACAAATCTGCTCAGTTCATTTATGCACGAAGAAAAAAATATTTGGGTTAGAATGGAGAGATGAGCGTAGCTTCTTAGGTATTCGATATAGGAAAGCGGGTGTATATACGTCAGTCTTTGGTGACTTCTGGTCAAGTAATAAGGAGGAGTTATATGAACTACCTAGTGTATATCTAAGTATGTCAAATAATGAAACATTTAAATTCGAATTTGTCGAGGAAGATAAGGCCAACGCATTTCACCAATTTACTTTAAATTTAATAAGTAGATAAATAATAGTGTTATGATAATATATAAGGATAATTATAAAAAATATATGTCTAGTGATACTACTATGCATTGTAGTCATAGTAATATAACTGAGATTAGATATTTACCTAATAGTTTAGAAAGATTATATTGTGATAATAATCAAATAACATCATTACCTAAGCTACCTAATAGTTTAGAAAGATTAGACTGTGAATATAATGACATAACATCGTTACCTGAGTTACCTGATGGGTTAAATTCATTATATTGTTATAATAATCAATTAACAACATTACCTGAACTACCTGATGGGTTAGCAAATTTAAATTGTAATCATAACCAATTAACATCATTACCTGAACTACCTAGTAGTTTAGCGTTATTATTTTGTTCTGGTAATCGTTTACCAATTAATGGTAGTTTTTATAATAAAGAAGAAATTAATGAATTTAAAATTAGATTGGATAAAATTATTAAGTTAGAAAAGTTTTTATTACCTTAGCTGTATGATGATAGATAAGAGTAATTATAAAGATTTTATGTCTGATGATACTACTATGAATTGTAGCCATAGAAATATAACTGAGATTAGATATCTACCTGATGGTTTAGTGGTATTAGATTCTTATCATAATCAAATAACATCATTACCGAAGTTACCTAATAGTTTAGTAAGGTTAGACTGTGAAAATAACCAATTAACATCGTTACCTAAGTTACCTGATAGTTTAGAAAGTTTATTTTGCTATAATAATCAATTAACATCATTACCTGACTTACCTGACGGTTTAGAAAGATTATATTGTCATCATAATCGCTTACCAATTGATGGTCATTTTTATTCTAAAGAAGCAATTAAAGAATTTAAAATTAGATTGGATAATATTATTAAGTTAGAAGAATTTTTAGTAGATTAGATATATGAAGAATTGTATTAGACATAATTTTACTGAACATAATCAAGATTATGAATTAGTGGTTAGGCTTGGTGGTTTTTCTAATGACCTAATTTGTTACGACGCCTATAAAAGGTACACGTTATTTGGTTTTACATTATTTCGGTATGACCATAATGCTTTATTACACTCTAATAATATACGAACGGTATTGGATGCTAAAAATACTAGTAATTGGACTAGGGATGATTATATCACGCATGGTATGAAGATATGGGCTAACAAAACTATTGACGGTAGAACAACATTTATTAAACTAACGAAAAACCATGAGTAAAGAGATAACACTAACAATAGAAGAATTAGAGTACGAAATCAAACAAGCATTTAATCATGGCCAAGGTAATGGTGTGATGATGGAATGTGGGTTAGAAAGAAATGAAATTGAAGATTATGTTGGTTCTGTAATGCGTAGACTAATTAAAAATACGTAATATGATGATGAAGTATCATATCCTTAACAACTGAACAATATAAATATAAATTGTTAATTATGACCAAAGAAGAATATAAAGAAATTGAAAAGCAAATAGAGCTAGAAGCTAATAAAAAGAAAAGAGGATTAAACGTGCGATACGCAATGGAACTAAACACGCACTCTAAAGGTGATAAAGTTACTGACCATATCGGTACTGTACTAATAGATGAAATAAAAGTAAGTAACGGCTCTCTTGGAGGTATGCCTTGTTGTGTGTACTATGGATTAGAACTAAAGAAAAACGGAGAACCAAGAAAAGATAAAAGTAGACGAGGTGTATACGGGTCTAATATTTTATAACGTTTAGTACGGTTAATTAAATACAAAATTAAATGGATAAGCAAAAACTAAAAAGCGAAAAATTTGCAAACGCAAAAAGGCTTACAGAAATTGAAAAAGAATTGCTTACTTGCCAATTAGATTACTTTGGTAAAACACATTGGAAAAGAAAAGCGAAAAGAGATAGACTAATAACTGAAAAAATGAAATTACAAGAAAGGACTAACTATATTAGGAAAGCACTTATGTAGTATTAAACCTAACGTTGAAAGTAAATGCTGTTTATTGCTTTTTACTTTTGTGTTATGTATAGTATGGATTTAAAACTAAAAAAAATGAAAAAATACAAAATTGAACTTACTGAAGAACAAATGATTTTAGTTTCTAATTGCTTAGAAGATATTAGTAGGTTCGCAAGCGGGCAATGGGAAATGAGATTTACTGTTGAAGAAATGGTGAAAGGGTTAGATTTTGATGAATCTATTAAGCGTAGAAATGATGCTGAAGACTTATTAAATAAAGTTAAAAGAATTTTATTACCAAGTACTCCTGACAATGGTAGTAAAAGTTATAACAGTAATGATTTTATTGGCAATACTTACCAAATTTACAGAACTATATTGCATTGTTTAGCGGTTGAGAATAATTGGGATAATGTTTATTCGTCACCTGCTTTAGAAAGTGGAAATATGGGACTTGTTAAAATTGAAAAACAAAATTAATATTATACATAACGTTAAGTATAAACACAGTAATTTTTTAAGGATATGGAAAGTTTAATTGAAAACCTAACAGAACAATTACAGAAAGTAATAAAAGAACATCCGATTGAAGTTGATAACGATACTTATTGGAGAGGTGTAAAAATTGGATTAGAAACAGCTATTGAAGTGTCACGAACCCTTTAAAATAAAATAGAATGGTACAGATAGCATATGAAACAAAAGAATTAGGTTTTTGGACGGTAATGGCAAAATGGAAAGAAGGATTAGGCGGTTATGTTGATAGTAAAGGTTTTTTACTTAATATAGATGAAGCTCTTTGGATTGAAAGGGTCTAATGCAATATAATGATAAAAGCAAAAGTTTTATTAGAGAAGCACCAAACCTTGCTAGATGAACCTAAACAAATGATTATTACTTACAAGTAATTTTTATTGTGGGAAATGGCTACAAGTATCTTTAGTTGCGGATTGACCGCAGAAACTTAATTAAAAAACATAAACGATGGATAACGTAGAAAAGTTTATAAAAGGATTGAAACCGCAATTAAATATACTTGGTGTTAGCGGTAGTTACAGGCACGGAAAATGTGCTGCGTACCAATGTAACCACCCGCTTGACCCACCAGAATGGGATTGTGGATACAATACAACTATTGAGTGTGAAGAATGCAAATATTGTATTGGTGCGGGTGGTAGAAAAGACCCAGAAGCAAAATGTAACCAACAGAAGTAATTACCGCTAATGTTAAAACTAAAATTTGTTTGAAATGAGTGAAACGAAAGAAAAATTGAATTTAGATTGTGTTAAGCGTAGTTTTTGGTGCAAAATTGGATTTCACAAACTTAAATATGTGAAAATATTCGCCTACACATCAAGACTAAAATGTGACAGAAAGAACTGTGACGCTGAGTTTATTGAGGGTTGCATGGGTGATTTGTATAAAAGATAAGTTACGCTTAACAACCTTATAACGGATGGTAATATGAATTTTAAATTGTGTTATAAATATTTTAATTATGGAAAGGAAAGAAGAATACATTTTAATTGTATATAACTTTAAAGAAAAAGGAATAACTTTATACACTAATTTATATGAGTTGAGTATAGAAAAAGCTTTAGAAACAGCCAAAAAAAAGTTTCCTAACAACAAAGTGGAAGTATTTTAATAATTTATAATGCTACAACTAAAGAATGTTAATTTTAACGATTAGATATGGAGAATATAGAAAGAGATTATTTAGAAGACCAATTTATTAAAGAAACTAGTGAATTAGCATTTTTGCACACTGATAATATAAACCCTAAATACATAAAATGGCTTGAAGGTGAATTGTATGCACTAAAGCAAGTTAAAAATAAAAACTATAAACACTAAAGATTAAAATTATGAAGAAGTTTAAAATTGTTTTTTATTTATTGTTAGTTGCTGTCATTACTTTTATTATTTGTTACGGCGTGATATCTTTTTGCACTATGGAAATTGATTTGAGAAATTGGCACGTTGCCTTACGTATAATAACTGTGTTTATTGTTGTATGTGTTACATTTTCATCATTTGTTAATAACGTAGATGATTGCAACCAACGGTTAGAATAATTAACTGTTGAGGAACGAAATTGAAATTATTATTGTGTTATAAATATTTAAAATTATGATGTGGTCAGAGAGAATGAAAGATGAAGTTTACGTTTATAGAAACGGAATATTAATTTACAAAAAATGGTTGAAACAAAACAACTCTGTTGTATTTAACAACCCACCAAATTGGAAGCACGACAAAACAATAACAATTAAATAATTTTTATCGTTTATAATGGTAAAAATAAAAATTGTAAATCATGAAAGATAAAATAATTAATATAATAACAGATTACTATGATGATGGGGATTCTGAACGTCATGAAATGGTGGCTAATGATTTATTGAATTTATTTAATGTTGGCGATAGTTTTGGTAATAAGCCATCAGAAGCTAATGAAAAACATATAAATCTAATAATTAAATTCCCCACAGAATCTATTGAGATAAAAGAAATATCAAAAGGAGCAGAAACAACTAAGACGCTAAATCTTAACTGGGATTAAATTATCGTTAATGCTATAAGTTAAAACTGTTACCACTAAAGATTAAAATTATGAAGAAGAATAGTTTTTTATAACGTTAAAGTAATAACTGTGAAGCGTAGCGTAATTGTTTATTACATACGTGTTATGTTTTGTAAAGATTAATAGATATGGATAAAGAAAAAAGAAAAGTTATTCAAATATCAGCGTCATCATTAAATACTAGCCTTAAAAGCTATAAAGTATTTTATGCTTTATGTAGTGATGGAACAATGTGGGAGAGAGATGAAAACGAAAGAAATGTTTGGATTAAAGTACCAGACATACCAGATTATTAAACATAACGTTCCGTATATGATTTGCGGAATGGAATGGAGTTAATTATATACATTGTTATAAAACGTTTATTATGAAAAGAAAATTATTGAACTTATATCATAGAGTTGTGTCAGCATTAATTTTGTTAAAATATAAAGACTTAGATAAGGCTAAAGAAAAAAGTTTTGAATATTACAAGAAAAATGTTTTATAATGCTATAAGTTAAAAGCGTTTTAATGATTTTTAAATTAATGTTATAAATAGTTAAATTAGTTATTATGTGGGGAATATTCTCGATAGACAAACAAGGGCAATTGTTTCTTGTTAAAAAGAAAAAAGGAAGTAAGAAGGATGTGGAAGAATTGATTAGGTCAGTCAAAAATAAAGAGTGTTATTATGTAGTACTGAAGTTATACTAAT
>Ga0070748_1000397_pt1 | contig 21867 bp, 12 predicted proteins | sample VirMetDEL_Nov_12_FD_77015 | JGI IMG/M metagenome (GOLD analysis project Ga0070748, IMG submission 77015) | Aqueous microbial communities from the Delaware River and Bay under freshwater to marine salinity gradient to study organic matter... | ecosystem: Environmental > Aquatic > Marine > Coastal... | reverse complement strand
TTTGTTGTAAAGTTTATTCTTGATACCATATGAAAAGTGTACACGATTTTATTGTTAAGCCTATTGATAGTAGGTATAACAACACAGTAAAGGTTGGTGACGTAGATCTTGTAACTAACACAAGAATAGAAGAATTTAAAAGCGTAAGTAAAGTAGCAGAGGTTGTTGCTTTACCTATACTACTAGATACAGATATAAAAATCGGTGACAAGGTTATTGTTCACCACAATGTATTCAGAAGATTCTACGATATAAGAGGTAACGAAAAAAACAGTAGAAGTTTTATCAAGGAAGATTTGTATGCTTGTTCTGCAGATCAGATATATATGTATGGAGACAATAGAGGACATCTAGACTATTGTTTTGTAAAACCTTTAGTAAACTATGACATCTTTGTTTTAACTAAAGAGAGACCATTATTAGGAGTTTTAAAATACGGCAACAAACAACTAGATTCACTTGGTGTAAATAAAGAAGATTTAGTTTCTTTTAGACCAACGTCTGAATTTGAGTTTATTATAGATGGGGAATTATTATATTGTATGAAATTAAATAACATTGTAGCCAAGCATGAACGTAAAGGAAACGAAGAAGAATATAATCCTAGCTGGGCAAAAAGCAGTTGAGGAATTAATAAAAGTTGCTAAAGAAGCTATCGTTGATAGCGGAGAAGATATTACTGCTGACAGACTAAAAAATGCAGCGGCAACTAAGAAGCTAGCAATATTTGATGCTTTTGAGATATTAAATAGGATACAGGAGGAAGAGTCGATGCTAGACGATAGTAAAAAGCAAGAGAGCAAGAAGCAAAGTAATTTTAAAGGCTTTGCTGAAGGTAGAGCTAAAATAGGTTAGTATGTACGAACAGAGTTTATATAAAGTACTACATAACCATATAAAGCCATCTACGCTTAAAAAGCGTAATAGGTATAAATCCTGGAAGTATGGATACGATGAAGAACACGATATAATTGTCATAAGTAAAACTGGTGAAATAGGTGAAGTATACGAAATACAAAACCTTAAAATAGCTTTACCAGCTGAGTTTCAAACTCACAACTTTAAAGACAAAAAATGGGGTAAAACTGATTATCCAAAAGAATTAAGTAGAATTAAAACTATATTTGATTGGAAGGAATATCCCGACGAGTTCAAGGAAGAATGGTATGATTATATTGAAAAAGAGTTTGAAAGACGCGAGAATGGGTTTTGGTTTACTAACAACGGTAATCCTACTTATATTACTGGTTCTCACTACATGTATTTGCAATGGTCAAAAATTGACGTTGGCGAGCCAGACTTTAGAGAATCAAATAGACTTTTCTACATATTCTGGGAAGCCTGTAAGGCAGATACAAGATGCTTTGGAATGTGCTACCTCAAGAATAGACGGAGTGGCTTTTCATTCATGTCATCTGGAGAAATTGTCAACCTTGCTACAATGTCAACTGACTCAAGGTATGGTATACTATCCAAGTCAGGACCTGATGCAAAGAAAATGTTTACCGACAAAGTCGTACCAATATCAGTTAACTACCCGTTCTTCTTCAAACCCATACAAGACGGTATGGATAGACCAAAGACAGAACTTGCGTATAGGGTACCAGCCTCAAAGCTTACAAGAAGGAAGCTTGATACTAACGACAGACCGGAAGATCTCGATGGGTTGGATACTACGATTGATTGGAAGAATACAGGTGACAACTCCTATGATGGAGAGAAACTTAAGTTACTAGCTCACGATGAGTCTGGTAAATGGGAGAGACCAAATAACATACTTAACAACTGGAGAGTAACTAAAACCTGCCTTAGACTTGGTAGTAGAATAGTTGGTAAATGTATGATGGGTTCAACTTCAAACGCTTTAGATAAAGGCGGTGACAACTTTAAAAAATTATACAATGCCTCAGATGTTACAGCAAGAAACAATAACGGACAGACTGCTTCTGGATTATACTCTTTGTTCATACCTATGGAATGGAATTACGAAGGATACATTGATGCTTATGGATTACCTGTATTCGATACGCCAGAGAGACCAGTTAAAGATCCGTATGGAACAATTATTACACAAGGAGTCATTGACTACTGGAACAACGAAGTTGAAGGATTAAAGCAAGACCAAGATGGTTTAAATGAATTCTACAGGCAGTTTCCAAGAACAGAGCAGCATGCATTTAGAGACGAAGCTAAAGAGTCTTTATTTAACTTAGCTAAAATATACCAACAAATAGATTACAATGAATCTATGGCATCTAGTAGTTTAGTTACTAAAGGTAATTTTCAGTGGGAGAATGGTATAAAAGATACAAGAGTAATGTTTATGCCAAATAAAAGTGGTAGATTTAACATAACTTGGATTCCACCTAAAAGCCTACAAAACAGGGTTATAGACAAAGGTGACTCTAAATATCCTGGTAATGAACACCTAGGTGCTTTTGGTTGTGACAGCTATGATATATCTGGTACAGTAGATAGAAGAGGTTCTAACGGAGCATTACACGGACTGACTAAGTTTAGTATGGATGATGCACCATCTAATCACTTTTTTTTAGAATATATATCTAGACCTCAGACTGCTGAGATATTCTTTGAGGATATACTAATGGCCTGTATATTTTATGGCATGCCTATACTTGCAGAGAATAACAAGCCTAGACTTCTATATCACTTCAAGAGAAGAGGTTATAGAGGTTTTTCAATGAATAGACCTGATAAGAATTATAATAAGCTATCAGTAACAGAGAGAGAGATAGGTGGAATACCTAACTCAAGTGAGGATATAAAGCAAGCTCATGCTGCTGCTATTGAGACTTATATAGAGGAACTAGTAGGAATACTAGGTGATGATGAAGTAGGGGATGTATACTTTCAAAGAACGCTAGAAGATTGGTCTAGGTTTAATATAAATAACAGAACAACACACGATGCATCTATAAGTTCTGGTCTAGCCATAATGGCTTGCAACAGAAATAGATACGCACCAATGAATAGGATAGTAAGAAAAAATATAAATCTAGGACTGAAGATGTATGACAATACAGGACAGATTTCAAAAATAAAAAATTAAATGAACGTAGGCGCAAATCCAAATAGTGTATTTCCTAGCCAAGTAGTTAGTGATGAAGAAAAATCAAGCTTTGAGTACGGTGTTCAAGTTGGACGTGCTGTAGAGTCAGAGTGGTTTAGACAAGGTGGAGCAGGTAATAGGTTCTCGCTAAACTATAATTATTTTCATACATTAAGACTATATGCTAGAGGTGAACAGCCTGTGCAGAAGTACAAAGATGAATTAGCTATTAATGGTGATTTATCTTACTTGAACTTAGACTGGAAGCCAGTACCTGTTATATCTAAATTTGTTGATATAGTATCTAATGGTATGACAGAAAAGTCTTTTGATATAAAGGCTTACGCTCAAGATCCAGAGTCTATACAGAAAAGAACTAAGTATGCTGAGTCAGTGCTTCAAGATATGCTTGCTAAGGAGGATTTAATTAAACTTAACGAGCAGATTGGTCTTGATGGATTCTCAACAGATGATCCAGATAGTTTACCTCAAAATAAAGAAGAGTTAGCTTTGCACATGCAAATGGATTATAAGCAGGCTATAGAAATAGCTAACGAAGAAGTTATAAGCCAAGTATTAGCTAAGAACAAATATGATGAGATAAGAAAAAGATTTAACTATGATCTAACTGTATTAGGTATAGGTTCTGTTAAAACAACTTGGAACAAAGCTAATGGCGTAGTTGTTGAATACTGCGATCCATCTAACATGGTTTATTCTTATACTGATGATCCTAACTTTGAAGACATATACTACGTAGGTGAAGTTAAGTCTATATCTATACCAGAGCTAAAAAAGCAATTTCCAAATATTCCAGAAGAAGAGTTAAGAAGAATAGAGAAGATGCCTGGAAACAGACAGTATATAACTGGTTGGAATGCTTATGACGAAAACACTGTTCAGATTTTATACTTTGAATATAAGACTTACAACAACCAAGTATTTAAAATTAAGCAAGGGCCAAATGGCCTAGAAAAAGCCATACAAAAAACAGATTCATTTGATCCACCTGAGAATGATACATTCAAAAAGGTTTCAAGAAGTATAGAGGTTTTATACAGTGGCGCTAAAATACTTGGCACAAATACTATGCTTAAGTGGGAGTTAGCAGAGAACATGACTAGACCTTTCGCTGATACAACAAAGGTGGAAATGAACTATGTGATCTGTGCACCAAGAATGTACAGAGGCAAAATAGATTCTATAGTAAGTAAGATTACTGGGTTTGCTGATATGATTCAACTAACGCATTTAAAATTACAACAAGTAATGTCTAGGATGGTTCCAGATGGAGTGTTCCTAGATGTAGATGGTTTAGCTGAGGTTGACTTAGGCAACGGGACAAACTATAACCCTGCTGAAGCATTAAACATGTACTTCCAAACTGGTAGTATATTAGGTAGGTCATTAACGCAAGATGGTGAACTAAATAGAGGTAAGGTACCAGTACAAGAATTACAGTCATCAAGTGGAGGTGCTAAGATACAATCTTTAATACAGACATATCAGTATTACTTACAAATGATAAGGGATGTGACTGGGCTTAACGAAGCAAGAGATGGTTCTACACCAGATAAAGATGCTTTGGTTGGACTTCAAAAATTAGCGGCTAACCAATCCAACGTAGCTACTAGGCATATATTACAGGCTAGTAGTTACATAACACTTAGAGCATGTGAGAACATATCTAAGCGCGTTGCTGATTCACTAGAGTTTTCTTTAACAGCTAACTCATTAGAGAACAGTATATCAAGATATAACGTTGGTACTCTACAAGAGATAAGAAACTTAAACCTACATGACTTTGGTATATTCTTAGAATTAGAACCAGAGGAGCAGGTTAAAGCTCAGTTAGAACAAAACATACAAGTTGCTTTACAAGCTGGTGGTATTGACTTAGAAGATGCAATAGACATAAGGCAAGTAAATAATATGCAGCTTGCTAACGAGATGCTAAAGCAGAGAAGAAAAAGAAAGCAACAAGCAGCTCAACAAGCTCAACAAGCTAATATCCAAATGCAAGCACAGGCTAATGCAGAAGCATCAGAGAGATCAGCTTTAGCAGAGGTACAGAAACAACAAGCGTTAACAGCTGAAAAAGTAAGCATTGAACAAGCTAAGTCTCAGTTTGAAATACAAAGAATGCGTACTGAAGCTCAGATAAAGAGAGACTTAATGGAAGAGGAGTTTAACTTTAACATGCAGCTTGCACAGGTAAGAGCAAACGCTGAGACATCTAAAGAAAAAGAGATGGAAGACAGAAAAGATAAGAGAGTAAAGATACAAGGGACTCAACAGTCTGAATTAATAGATCAAAGACAAAACAATTTATTACCAAAGAACTTTGAGTCTGCAGGTAATGATACTTTAGGTGGATTTGGTTTAGATCAGTTTGGCCCAAGATAATTTTTTTAATTTATATTATATTATATTATGTCAGAAGAAGTAAAACAAGAGGGGGATTTTAAAATTAAAAAGAAACCTTCTATGAAAAAACTGGTTAAAGAACCAGAGGTAACTAAGGTAGATTTATCTGCTAAAAAAGAAGCAGAGCCCGATGTTATTAAAGTTGAAATAAAATCAGAAGATGAAGTTCAAGAGCAAGTTGAAGATGTGGTTGAAGAGGTAGTGTCAAATGATAATATCGAGGATACGACTACAGATGATGATGTACAAGTGCTTCAAGAAATAACAGACGAAGAAGAAGAGGTGGTAGCTGATACTGTTGAAGAGTCAGTGGAAACTAAAAAGCTTTTACCTGAAAACATAGAGAAACTTGTTTCTTTTATGGATGATACAGGTGGTAACATCGAAGACTATGTTAGATTAAATGCTAACTACGATGACATCGATAGTAAGACTTTGTTAAAAGAATATTACAGAAAAAATAAACCTCATTTAGACGAGGAAGAAATAGCCTTTATACTGGAAGATAAATTCGAATATGACGAAGATATTGACGAGGAAAGAGAAATACGTAAGAAAAAGCTTGCGTTTAAAGAAGAAGTTGCAGAAGCCAAAGGCTTTTTGAAAGACTTGAAGAGTAAATACTACGACGAGATTAAGTTAAGACCGGGCGTAACTCAAGAGCAGAAAAAAGCTGTAGACTTCTTTAACCGATATAATGAAGAGAAGCAGATAGCTAATGACAAGTTACAAAGGTTTCAAAAAGGTACATCTGAATTACTTAACGATGATTTCAAAGGTTTTGATTTTAATGTCGGAGAGAAAAAATTTAGGTATAACATTAGCAACCCTAGTAAAACAGCCAAAGAACAATCTAGTATATCAAACTTTGTTGGGAAGTTCCTAGACAAAAAAGGTGAGGTATCAGATCAGAAAGGTTACCATAAAGCTTTGTATGCCGCTTCAAATGTAGACAAGATTGCAAACCATTTTTACGAACAAGGTAAAGCTGATGCTATAAAGGATGTTGTCAGTAGTTCTAAGAACATATCTGATAAGCCTAGACAAGCAGCAAGCGACAGTGTTTTTATTAATGGCCTAAGAGTTAAGTCTATAAATGGAGTAGATTCTTCAAAACTTAAAATTAAAAAATCACAATTTAACAATTAAAAACTAAAAAAATGGGACAATTTATTCCTAATGCTGCTGATCCACTTGGTCAGTTTAGCATTACACCTATGCCAAAAAAAATGGCATTAGAATCAAATTATTTAAGCTTTACTGACGGAACAAATGACTTTGCTCAACAGTATTTGCCAGAAATTTATGAGGCTGAAGTAGAGCGATACGGAAACAGAACTTTATCTGGATTCTTACGTATGGTTGGAGCTGAAATGCCAATGACTTCTGATCAAGTTGTTTGGTCAGAACAAGAAAGACTACACATTGGATATGAAAGTTCTACAGCTGGTACAGTAACTGTTTCAGGTGCAGCAACAGCTGGTGGGTCAACTATTACCTTTGCTGGTACAGCATTAAACAATGGAACTCATGCAATACGCATAGGTAATACCGTAGTTGTCACTGATCCTGCTACAGACATTACACTTAAGTGTTATGTATTGGGTATTACTGATACAACTATTACTGTTAAGTCATACACTACAGCTACTTTAACTACTATCGGAAACGTTGTTGTTAACTTATTTGTTTATGGCTCTGAGTTTGGTAAAGGAACGCTTGGTATGGTAGGTTCGCTTGACGCTCAATTTAAGCAATTTGATAACAAACCTATTATAATCAAAGACAACTATGAGATCAATGGATCTGATACTGCTCAAATTGGTTGGGTTGAAGTTGCTACTGAAGATGGAACAAATGGATACTTATGGTATCTAAAGTCTGAAGGCGAAACTAGACTACGTTTTCAAGATTACTTAGAAATGGCAGTCGTTGAAGGAGAGAAAAAAGCTGCTACATCTACTGTATCAGTCGATGGTACTCAAGGTCTATTCTCTGCTATTGAAGAGCGAGGCAATGTATACCAAAACTACGCAAGTGGTGCAGGTGTTGGCGGAGCTGGAACTAGAAGCGCATTAAGTGATTTCGATCTTATTCTTCAAAATCTTGATAAGCAAGGAGCTATTGAAGAGAACATGTTGTTCTTGAACAGATCTACTGCTTTGGATTTTGATGATATGTTAGCTGCTCAGAACTCTTATGGCGCTGGCGGTACTTCTTACGGAGTATTTGAAAACTCTGAAGAAATGGCATTGAACTTAGGTTTTGCTGGTTTCCGTAGAGGTTCTTATGATTTCTACAAAACTGACTGGAAATATCTAAATGATGCTACTACCAGAGGTTTAGTTGATAACATCAAAGGAGTATTAGTTCCTGCTGGAACAAGTACTGTTTATGATCAAATGTTAGGTACTAACATCCGTCGTCCATTCTTACACGTACGTTACAGAGCTTCTGAAGCTGATGATCGTAGAATGAAGTCTTGGATTACTGGATCTGTTGGAGGTGCTCAAACTTCTAGCTTAGATGCTATGACTGTTAACTTTTTATCTGAAAGATGTTTAGTTACTCAGGCTGCTAACAATTTTGTATTGTTCACTGGAGCTGCATAAGCATTATTATTATAAGAAACTTGAGGTCGTAATGTGCGGCCTCAAGTTTTCTTTTTTTTATTAAATTTTATTTTATATTATGAAAACAAAAGAAAAACAACAAGTTAAATGGGAGATTAAAGATAGAATGTATTATCTTAACAATGACAAATCCCCGCTAACATTTACATTAGCATCAAAGCACTCTCAATTATTTCCACTTCTCTATTTCGATGAGGAGTTAAGTTACGAAAGAGAATTAAGATATGCTACTAATCAAATATCTCCATTTGTAGATAAACAAGAAGGTGCAGTAACATTAGCACATATTGTTTTTAGAGACGGAGTATTAATGGTTCCTAAAGAAAAACAAAACCTTCAAAAGCTTCTATCTTTATACCACCCACAAAGATCTAATACATATTTAGAACAAGATGAGGTTGCTAACGCTATAGATGAGCTAGAAGATATAGAGCTTGAAGTAGAAGCGCTAAACTTAGCTATGACATTAGAAGTTGATCACGCTGAAGCTATAGTTAGAACTGAGTTAGGTAGTGCGGTATCTAAGATGACAACTAAAGAGTTAAGAAGAGACCTTATGTTGTTAGCTAAAAATAACCCAGCGTTATTTATAAGCTTAGCTAAAGATGAGAATGTAGAACTTAGAAGTTTTGGCATTAGAGCTGCTGAAGCAGGTATTATTAGCTTATCACAAGATCAAAAAACGTTTAAATGGGCAACGAATGGTAAAAAACTAATGACAGTTCCATTTGATGAACATCCATACTCTGCATTAGCTAGTTGGTTTAAGACTGATGAAGGAATGCTAGTATACAAAAGTATAGAGAAAAAGTTCTCTTAACATGTAACTATAATTTATGACTTTAGGTCACTCCTTTCCGGGGTGGCCTTTTGTTGTAATTAAAATAAAATATTAATATGGCAATAAATGTAAATACAGTATATAAGACTGTGTTATTAATACTTAACAAAGAACAAAGGGGTTACGTTACTCCAGATGAGTTTAATAAAATTGCCGCACAAGTTCAGTTAGAAACATTTGAACAATATGGCGAAGACTTAAATCAGCAACTACGTGTACCTCAAACAGATACAGACTATGCAGATAGAGTCGCTGCTGTTGACGAACACCTTTCTATATTTAAAACATCAGGCGTTGCAACATTTGTACCTGCGGCTGGAACAGTACCGGCTCATTTTTCTTTGCCTACTACTGATATTTATGGTAACACCGTAGATCTTTACAGACTAGGCGTCGTTAACTATAAAGAAGAGGTCGAACTCCAAAGACTTCAAAGAATGGATTTTTATAATATTCAAAAATCTCCATTAACCAAATCAACAGAATCATTTCCAACATACTTACTTGAGAGCGATAGAATATTTGTAAAGCCAAGTACTATTATTTCTAGTGTAAACTGTGACTTCTTGAGAAAACCTATTGATCCAATATGGGCATTTACAGTTGGCGCCGTTGGTCAATACCTATATGATTCGGTTAACTCAATCGACATAGAGCTAGATGTATCAGAACAAACAAGTTTTATACTAAAGACATTGTTTTACTTCGGTGTAGTTGTAAAAGATCCACAAATCATTCAAGTTGCTGCCACTCAAATGCAGCAAGAAGAAAACAACAAAAAAAGCTAATAAGATATGCCAAATCCAAATGGTGGTTTAATAACCCAAACAAACGCACAATATTATTCTGGACAACAGGCTTTTATTGGTAATGCTATAACGGTTGACTTTACTTGTACATTCACCGTTAATCTAGTTGCTGCAATACCTAATGTATCAAATACCAATTTTTCAGTAACTGTAGGTGGAGTTGTTGTGACGAATTACACATTATTAGCTACACCTAATAATACTATAAGGTTTGCCGCTGCACCTGCTTTAGGTGCTACTATTGTAGTTTCATTAAATACCACAGCGCTAAAACAGAACTACGGTAGCTATCAATACACAAGCTTAAATGACGTTATAAATAATTTCATTGTAGCGTATGTTGGAGCTGGTAAATTAATACCTAGCGTTAAAAGAACTGATGTTATATTTCACGCTAAGCGTGGTATGCAAGAATTTAGCTATGATACACTAAGAGCTGTTAAATCACAAGAGCTTACTATGTCACCTAGCTTAACCGCTATCATGCCTCAAGACTATGTGAACTACGTTAGAGTATCTTACATAGATGGACTAGGTGTAAAAAGAATTATATACCCAAACAATAACCTAACTATAAATCCAGCGGAGGCGCTTATACAGGACGATCAAGGTGTGCCGACTCAAGATGTAACTGGTGAAAATATAGAAAGCGATCCACCAAAAACTGTAGAAAGATGGAGAGCTGCTGATCAATCAAGAATAACTGGATTGTTTAGTAGCAATCAACTTAACAACGGTGTTGATGTTAACAGCTACCTTGATAATAATTTATACTGGGGTGGTATGAATGGACAAAGATATGGTGAGCAACCAGAGCTAACTCAAAGAAACGGATGGTTCGGTATAGACGAAGCTAGAGGGGTATTTACTTTTTCTAGTAATCTAAAGGACGTCCTGATCACCATAGAATACATCTCTGATGGTTTAGCATATGATTTGGATACTAGAGTCCCTAAGATGATAGAAGAGGCTATGTATGCACATATAGGCCATGCAATAATAGCTAGTAGAATAAACCAACCTGAATATGTTGTAAGTAGACTTAAAAGAGAAAGAAGTGCTAAGCTTAGAAATGCTAAGATAAGGTTGTCTAATATAAAAATTGAAGAAATATCTCAGGTTATGAGAGGTAAGTCTAAATGGATAAAATCTTAATATATGGCAGAGGTTAAGAATACTTTTATAGGGGGTAAGATGAATAAGGATCTTAACCCTAGATTAGTTTCAAATAGAGAATACATAGATGCAAGAAATGCATCAGTGATGAACTCTGAGGATGACAACTCAGGAGTCTTACAGAATGTACATGGTAATATAACTTTGACTGACTTCGGTCTAACAGATGTTGGTCTTGATATAATAGGGTTTTACATAGATACTATTAATAATAGGTTGTTTGCATTTATAACTAATTGGAATGATACATCTACTGATAGACTGTCTAACTTTGCACCAGCAACGTCTAGTCATTATATATATGTATACAATAACAATACGAACACTTATAGCAAGTTAGTTGAGGGTAATTTTTTAAATTTCTCAAAAGCAAGTCCTGTATTAGGTATAAATCTACTAGAAGACTTATTGTTTTTCACTGACAATAGAAACCAACCAAGAAAGATAAATGTAACAACAGCTATCGCAGACGCTACTTACTACTATAAAGAAGAGCACATTTCTGTAGCAAAGTATTACCCATTTAACGCACCTGTATTTTCAAAGTACAAAACAAACAGAGGTTTGATTGTTGGCTCACAGCTAATGATAACATCAAACATGAGCGTTACTTACCAAGTAACCCCGCAAACATTCACTAATATAGATGGTAAAGGAGCTAGCATAGAGATTACAACTGGATTTCCTTTATCAACACCAGCTATAATTTTAACTGCAGTTGTTACTGTTGCTGGCGCTGGTAATTACTCAGCAGGTGATGTTATAACTTTAAACAACGTAAATGGAGCTGCGGATCCACAAGATTCTTTTTCTTTTCAAATTCTTTCAGAAAACATAGAGCAAGATCCTACTATGGAAGATGTTGTAAGTGAATACTTACCTTACACAGCACAAGCATCAGCATCAGCATCAACTAGTGCAAATATAGTATTAGCAGATGTTACAGGATCTATAACCTCTAGTATGCTTGTAGAGGGAGATGGTATACCAAGCGACACCACTGTTGTCAGTTTTTCTAATCCAAACTTAGTAGTTAGTCAATCTGTTAATGTCGCTGCAGCAGCTAACCTACAGTTTAGTCTACAAAATCCAGACTTTTCTACTACTTTTAGTGGTGATGTAGATTTTACGAAAGATAAGTTTATAAGGTTTGCTTATAGGTTCAAGTATGATGACGATGAGTATTCTATAATATCGCCGTTCTCTCAACCAGCTTTTATACCTAAGCAAGATGGTTATTTCTTAGGTCAAAACCCTAATAGTTATTTAGCTGAAGGTAAGTCAGATGAGATAGACGCGTTTAAGAGCTCTATAATTTCTTTTTTCGAGAACAAAGTTAACAAGGCAGTGGTAACTATAGACTTACCTAATGGTATCAACACTGTGGGTGATTTAATTACAGGATTAAAAGTAAAAGAAGTAGATATAATATATAAAGAATCTGATGCATTGTCATTAAAAGTATTAGATACACTAACTTCGGTACAGCTAAACACTTCAGAGATACAGTTAGCTTACACGTATAATTCTCAAGCACCAATTAAAACATTACCTAGCAATGAGTTAAGTAGAGTTTCAGACAAAGTGCCTATAAGAGCTAAGTCACAGGAGATAGCCTCTAACCGAGTTATATATGGTAACTATTTAGTTAGATTTAAAAGACGATCAAACATAGATTTTACTTTACTTCAAAGTGAAAAATATGCCTTAGGTGTAAATAACTCTATAAACCAGCAACAATATCCAAACCATAACTGCAAGCAGAACAGATCGTATAAGGTTGGTATAGTTTTGTGCGATGTATTCGGAAGGCAGTCAGACGTTATAACGGCGCCTGGTGCGTCCACTATATATAACAAGTACTTTACTGGTACTCAAATATCAGCAACAGACACTTACTTAGGTAATTCCTTAAAAGTTGAATTCAATGAGGCTATAACTTCTGATATAGCTGCTGGCGAGATAGGATTATATAGCGCCACAAACCCATTAGGTTGGTATAGCTATAAAGTAGTTGTTCAGCAGAAAGGTCAAGATTACTACAATGTATTTCTACCTACAATATTAAACAACACACCGCAAAGTGAGTTTGCTGTAAACATAACGACCAATCAAACTGATTTTGTTGACGGTACATATACAGGTGAAGTATCTGTAACTACAGGATACACCACAGACAGCGCTGATGGCAATAATATGATCATTACCATTATTGTTTCTGGTAACACAGTTACTAAGGTTACTGTAGACCAATCTGGCACTAGATATAGAACAGGTGATCAGATATTTGTGACTGGTAATGGCGGTGTTCTTGGTGGAAGCAGTGGTAACTTACTATTAACATTGAGCACATCTTCCATAACAGATACTAAAGACTTATCATTTATAACACTACTAGGTGACAATATAAATAAAGTTCCAAGAGACTTAAACGAAGTAGGACCACTACAAGTACAGTTTAATAGTTCTCTTAATATTTTTCCTAGAGTACACAATACTGACTACGATACTGTAGTAGGTACTAATAAGCAGTACTTAACTGCTAAGACACCTGATAAAGTTGTTCTAATAGGCCAAAGAGATGATTTAGGTTTAGATAAGTCAATAGAAGGTCAAGTATATAATACCTCTCCATTCTTTGGTATGCCAAATGTACCAACTACATCTAATTCAAACAAAGGTTCTAACTATTTAATAGGTCAAGTGGCAACTCAAGACACTGTTGGTGCTATTGGCGGTTTTACTAGTCCAAATGTAAGCTACGAAAGAACAAGACTGAATGTGTATGAGACAGAGCCGGTATTTTCTAACATAGATATATTCTATGAGTCAGGTACTAATGGTGTCATAAGTGAATTAAATAACTTTATAAATAGAGGTAATGGTAGCACAATCAACCCTGTATTAAATACAGCATTAATAAGTGAGATAACATACTTTAATTCGTATATAACAAAAAAAGTAGTATCAACTACTGCCACTGGTAGACAAGCAGTCTATCCTGGTTTACCTTGGAATCCCACTGGCTACCCAACTTTTCCAAGTAGAGCAGACGTTACACTCACTGATTATACTTGGTTTTTAGAAGAGTCTAGAATAAGAGGTGGATATAACAACACTCAAACTGATTTAGCTCCTAGAGCATTTATAACAGAAACAAATGATGAAAGACTAGAGCTAAGCAATGGTTTGATATACTCTGGCTTATATAACTCTAGAACTGGTTTTAATGAAACAAATGTTTTCTCAGTAGCAGAGTCTATAACAAAAGAAGTTGATCCAAGATACGGAGGTATACAAAGGCTATATACTACAGATACCAACTTAACTATATTTCAAGAGGATAAAGTAAGTAGAACTTTTGTTGATAAAGACGCTATATATACAGCTGATGGTAATCCAGCAGTAACAGCTTCAAACGTTGTACTAGGTTCAATTCAACAGTATGGTGGTGAATATGGAATAAGTAGTAACCCAGAGTCATTTGCATTTAAAGGATATAGAATTTACTTTGCAGATAAGTATAGAGGCTCTATGATGAGGCTATCAAGAGATGGACTAACAGAGATAAGTTCATATGGTATGCGTGATTTCTTTAGAGATGAATTGCGTAATATATCTGACGTATTTGAAGATCAAGTTGTTACTGCTACTGTTAGTGGCTCATCTGTAATTGGACTTCAACTTTCGTTTGACTCAGATGTAGACTTTGGTAGTCTTGAGCTTGGTATGGTTATACAAGGTCAAGCTCCTGATACATATGGACTTAATGGATTAATAATAAATCAAATATCTCAATCACCTGGTGACAATTGGGTTAAATTAAATAGCACATTTTCAGCCCCTGCTATTGGTACAGAAATAAAATTTAAAAAGTTTGTTAAAGACAAGGTTGTTGGTGGTTATGATAACTACTTAGATAAGTACGTCGTGTCATTACAGAAAGCTGTTACTGCTATAGATAATAATGTAAGAGTTGGTGGTGGATACAATACATTATCTTTCAACGAGCAAAACAACGGGTGGACTAGCTTCTGGGATTATAACCCTTCGTTTTTAAACACACTAGACTCTACCTATTTTACATGTAAGGATGCTACTATATGGAAACATTACAACAACAATGTAACTAATAATAGAGGTAGCTTCTATGGTACTATATACCCATCATCAGTTCAGCTTTCATTTAACTCTAACGTATCACTTTCTAAAAACTTTAATACCATAAATTACGAGGGTAGTAATGGTTGGCAAACAGACTTTTTCTTGTCTGACCCAACTGAACAGGTATATTTAAACCCAAACTATAATAGCTATAAAGATGAATCATCTTTTGTATATAGCTATATCGAAGGTGAATATACAGAGGGTGGTGTTACATACCATGTAGGGTTTAATAGAAAAGAAAATAAATACTATGCTAATCTAATAAACAAAGGCGTTATTAAAGATGGTGTGACTACAGTGAGTGAAGGATTACCTGGACAGGTTATAGACGGCATCGGTATGAGTGGAATAAAAGGTTATTTTGCAACAGTCAAGCTAAGTACAGACAGTACAACAGATATTGGAGGGCAAAAAACGTTATTTGCTGTATCATCAAATTTTGTTTAACATTAAATTTTAGTTTTTTTAAAAAAAAACTGTGACATTAGGCTATATATATAGATAGTAACAGGCTATTGTCACAATATATTAATCGTATTATTATAAAAATAAAGTAAAATGAGTATATTATTAGGTATTGCTGCTGTTGGGCTTGCTACTTCTGTAATTAAAAAAAGACAAGCAGCAAATGAATTATATGGGTCTATGGTTACACAAGCTGTTAAGGACCAAGTTAACTCTGCTAGACAGCAAGGTATATTAAATGAACTTGAAAACAGCAGGCAAGATATAATAAATCCTTATGAGGATGTAAAAGACTTAAGTGGTGACATGTCAAATTCTTTCAGTAATCTAGGTGTTGCTACGCAAGCAGCTGAGATGCAGATGGAACAATCTGATATTGCATTGGCAAATACATTAGATACATTAAGAGCAACAGGTGCTGGTGCAGGTGGAGCTACAGCTCTAGCGCAAGCCGCATTACAAAGTAAGAAAGGTGTAGCTGCTAGCATAGAGAGTCAAGAGTCTGAAAACCAAAAACTTAGAGCGCAAGGAGAAGAGATGTTACAAAGACAAAAGATAGCTGAAAAACAAAGAGTTCAAGATGCTGAAGCTAAAGGAGCAATGTACGAGTTTGAAAGTAGAGAGACTAGAGAAACAGCGAAGCTAGATAGACAAGCAGACTTAGCAGATCAAGCTAGAGCTCAAGATAGAGAGACTCAAAATGCTGTAACAATGGCGAAATATCAAAAACAAAATATGGACGCTGACATGTTCATGGGTGCATCTTACGCTGCTAGTAGCGTCTAAATTAATAAAACAACATGAGTTATAGAAATCCAAAAGTATATAAAGGTAGTAGTTTAGGTGAGTTTGCTACTAAGGAGTTTAGTAAGCGATCTGAAGAGATGCTAAAGGGAGTAGCAGATCAAGCTAGAGCTGCTAAAGCTAACAAGACAGCCAACTTTGATGTATACAGAAAGGTGAATAACCACCTAAGCGATGTACAGTCAAATCTAGAAAAAACAGCTATTGAAAATAATGTCGATGTTGATAGCTACATGACAGCTAATAAGGAAATTATTTCTAGGTACAAAGAGTCTTTGCTTAAGTATAACACAGCAACAGAACCATACGAGGGTATGGAGTATGATGAAAAGGTAATAAGAAATAGCAAGTCCTATATAAACAATGCAGCTATGAAAGTTGCTCCGCTTGAGGTTACACTTGATAATTATAATAAAATAATTAGTGAGAAAGGCATTGGTACAAAGCCTGGGCAAATAAATCCTAACTTCTCAGACCCTAGATATGCCGTTACATCTGCCCTATCTCAACCTAATAGCGGCCTTGAAGGAGAGATTAAATTTGAAATGAGGTATGATGATGAATCTGGATACAAGTTGTATCAAGTTACACAGTCACCTGAAATAGCTAAGTTAAATAAAGATTTATATGACAAAACAGGTAACCAGGAATATTTAGACGCTGGAGATACTTATGCTGTTTCTAGTGAAGACTTAAACCAGGCGCAAACTGGAGGTGATACTAGCCCGTTCTTTCAAGGAACTTACGCTACTAATCCAGACATAGTGGGTACTGGTACAGATAAAGACTTTGGAATAAAAGATGAGTTGATTAAGTCAGGCTTTATAGACCCTAAGAAAGGTACAATAACAGATGACTACTACAGCGATCCTACTACAATAGTCAAGTCAGAGGTTATAGATGGTAAGGTACAGAAGTATTATGTAGACCAAAGCAGAGTTGATTATAATAAAGCTGAGCAAGCTGTTGGTCCTGATGCCAGAACATACGCTAACATGATGATGAACGGTGGTGCACCTACTGTTGCATCTTTCGTACAATCACATGCTCAATCAAGAGAAGAGAACGGTAGTACTGTTTACTACTATAACGAGTTAGTTATGGATAAGAATGGTCAGCCAAAAATAGGTGCTAATGGTAGACCTGAACTTGGTAAAGAAATTACTTTAGGAGATGATGGAATATTTAACGTAGAATTTAAAGATGGTACTGACAACACCTATGGGTTTAGCCAAGAAGATTATGACAAGATAAGAGACTTCGCTGTAAACACAACACTTAGTAAGCTTGGCGCATTTGGACCTCCTAATGAAAAGATAAATACAACAAAGAGGTTTATAGAGCCTAAGACAACGCCTAGAGGCACTAAGGGTGAGCGTGACGCAGCTAATACTAGTCTAATGATAGATAAAGCCTTAGAAAGCAATATAGCTATGTTAAACTCAGATGATGCAGATGCTATGGATTTCAGTGAGCTGAATGGATTAAGAAGTGGTTATACTGTTGAGATACTTGATCCTAGCAAACCAAACTTAATAACTGTGTTTGGACCTGAGACAAGCAAGAGTGAAGGACCTGTTAAAATAGATAACATAGACTTAAGTAAACCTAGAAAAGCTAAACAACAACTATACAATATATTCGGTGTTAAGACAGCTGTTGAAGGAGCTGAGGGTAAGATGCGTACTCCACAGGCTATAAAAGATCTAACAGCACCTATAAGATCAATGCCAGATGAAATATCTGAAGGAGAGTTCATGGAAACACTAGGTGATGACTACATTAGTAAGTTAAAAGAAGTTGGTGTGACTATAGACGAGGATACTTTTGGTAGCGATAAGATACTTATAACCGGTCCAAATAAGTATGAAAAGGTTATAAACTTAGAAGAAGCAGACTGGAAGTCAATGTATAACAGTGCTATCAAAGAAGTGGTGGCTAAGACAGCCTTAGCTAAGTCTTCGACTAAACAAACCGCAGCTGATTTAATGGCTAAGTATTTAAGTAAATAATTAAAATTTTAATATGGAAGAATTAGAAGGTATTGTACAGCGCATGATTGATGCTGGTGAGCCAGAAGAGAACATAAAGTTAGTTATTGAGGAGTACGAAAACGTTAATGGCTTGGAAAAGCTAAATGCTGTCGAGGATGGTGCGACTGCGACAGCGGAAACAGAAGAAGCAGGTACGGATTTAGCATTGGAAGATGGTTCTTTGGAGTCACCAGAAGAAGCTAAGGATTTAGGTTTTTTTGATTCAGTATATAACTCTTTATCAAACCTTGCAGAGCAACTATGGGACATACCTGAGTTTTATGGCTTGTATTCAGGTGATGAAAAAGGAGCTAACGCTAGCTTAGAGATAGCCGCTAAGTCAATGAGCGATGCAATATTTAATTCTGAATCAGTTCAGAAGTTTGCAGAAGAAACTGGATATGATTTTTTAACGCAAGGATTAAGTGAAGAAGATTTATTTGAAAATATAAGACAGAGAAAAATAGAGCAAGATAAGACATTACCTACTAAGGAGGTAATTAAAAGTATCAAGGAAGGTGATATACCTGGTTTAGGCGCTGCCATTTTTGATGCAGTAACAAATGGCTTAGGTAGTGCATTTTATGGTATTACTACATTCGGTACAGGGTTTTTTGCAGACTACGCGGCTGATAACTATATAAACTACAATAAACTAAAGGCCGAAAACCTTGGTATCTCAATGGATGAGTTAATAAAATCTGGAGAGGCTGATAACGCTATACCTTTAACTATGGCTTCTGTTTCAGCTGCACTTGAAATGCTTGGCTTAGGATTTATAGGTAGAACGGTTGGAGGGATACTTAAAGGAACTGCTGGTAAAGGTTCAGCTAGTTTATTTGCGCAGATGAATAGAAATCTAGCGGAGAAAGTTTTCTACAACAAAAATGCTAGAACTGCAATGGCAGTTGTAGGCAGCGGGTTGACGGAGTTTAGTACAGAAATACTACAGCATGCATCTGATAAGGTTAATGAGGAGTTTGGCTCTGTTGCTGGCACTGATAAATCAGCAGACGTACTAGGTGCTGCATTGGATGCAGTAACCAGTGAAGAAGGTTTAGAAGCTGGGATACAGGGATTTTTTGGTGCGACAGGTATAGGTGGCGCGGCGATTAGTGCTAAAGCCATGTCTTCTATTAGAAATATTGTAGATGGCGAGTCAACTACAGAAAACATAGATAAGTTAGTTAAACTTAATAACCAAAAGCAAGCAGCAACAGATAATACCGTTAAGAAAGGGTTACAGAAGTTAATAGATAAATTAGAGCAAGAAATATCTGACTCAGTTGATAGAGGCAATGAAATATATGATTCTTTAAGTGACGGGAAGATACAAGAGATAGAAGACCTAACTGAACTTGCTGAAGCTGCTAACTACAATATAACTGAATTAAACAAGAAATTTAGAAGAGGAGATATATCACAAGAGGAATATAACACAGCTTTAACCGGGTTTAATGAAGAATACAATAGCGCTAGGCAAACTTTGGTTGACATGCGACTTAGTGAGAACATAGAGTTTGCTAAAAAAGAAGGTGAAAAATTAGGCTTAGACGTACAAGTAAAAGAGACAGAAGAAGAATATTTAAAGGCATTAAGACCACTAGCTAAGAAGATGAATTTGCAGAAGTGGAGTAAAATGTCTAAAGAAGAAAAAGGTAAGTATGAATCTTTTAAGGACTTTGAGAATGCACAATTAAGAAGTGAAGCATCATTTGTAGGTCAAGGAAAAATATTTATAAATAAAGAAGGAGCTAGAAAAGGTGGCGCTATAAATGTTGGTGCACATGAAATACTACATCCTATATTAAACAAAATAGTTGGTGACGCATCGAAGCAATTAGGAATAGTAAGAGCCTTCAAGAGGTCTATGACTTGGAATCAAAAGAAAAAAGTTGAAGCTGAGTTAACAAAAAGAGGTTATTTAACTAAAACAGAAAGAGCTACAGAGTATCTAACTGTGTTTAGCGATTTGCTGAGTAAAAAGAAAATAAACTATGACAGGTCGGCACTTGAAAAATTAAGTGATGCAATAATAGGTACTCTTAAGAAAGCTGGAGTAAATAACGTGTCACTTGAGTCTGGTAAAGATGCCTACGAGTTCATGGCAGAGTATCAAGAAAGCATTGAAAAAGGAGAGTTTACAGAGGAAATGAAAGGTGCTTTAGGTAAGGATCTAGATTTATCAAAAGTAGATGCTATAGATACACAGCAGAAGTCAGCTGAGGTTGATAAAATAGAAGCAGAGATTGACAAGTTAGACGATCAATTGAATGATGGTTCTATAGATGGTGACATCTATGAAGAAAGAACTGAGGAATTATTCAAACAACTAGCAGATGCTCAATCTAGACCTGAAAAAGAAATAAAAGATAAAGCTAAGCCTAAACAAAAACAAAGAGTTACTGAGGCTCAGAAAGGGTTAAATAAGAAGGTTGACGATCTTGTTGGTGAGAAAAACGAAGATGGTGATTACGTCATGACCAAAGATGAATGGGATGATGGTGGATTAGTAGATGCTTATGAGGCTATTATATCAGGCACATTAATAGATGCATTGATAAAAAGAGGAGTAGTAGGCGAGCCTAGTTACCTTAGACAATTTACTAATGACGTGAAAGACGGATTAACTGAAACCTTAATGCGTTTTAATCCAGAGAAAAACAACAGTTTAATAGGCTTTATAAACGGTCAATTAAGATTTAGAAAAGGTGATGTACTTAAGTCTTACAAGGCAAATCTAACCGCTAGCTTAGACGTCGAGTCTGGAGAGATTGGAGCTATAACTGGTATTGCAGCTGAAGAAGAGTTTGATGTAGAAGCAGCAGAGCTATCAGAAGCTAAGGAAAATGCTAAAAAAATAAAGGCATCAGAAAGGTTTATACAAGATCCTAAACTAAGAGCCAAGCTTAAGCGAAGAATTGCAGAAGATATAAAAAATGTACCAACAGAAAAGCGTACATTTAAAAAGGCTCCATTCTTAGCAGCTGATATTATGGCTGAAGAGATTGGAGTACCAGCTAAAAAAATAGTAGATAAAAAAGCTAACCTAAGCTCAGCAGAACTTAGTAAAGGTGCTATGTATATACTCAAGGTTGCAGACTCAATAGCAACACTTTTACCTAAAGGACATGTTGACGGAGCTGTATCATCAGAACTACAAGGAACTGGTTCAAATATACCTGGAAACGTTCTTCGTGCCTACTATGATAAAGATACATCTAGATTACGTACTGGACCTGGTTTATCGCCATACATCAAAAAGAAAAACCTTAGTGGAAAAGACATATTGGCTGGAATAGGTGTTGAAGATGGTAAACTAAGGAATAACGCTTATCCTAGAGGAGCAGAAGGACAGACTGTAAAAGGTTTGCTTAATGTAATAACTAGGTTAGTTGAGAATGAATACTCTAGAAGATTTGGCGACTTAACTGAACAGCAA
>Ga0070748_1000394_pt1 | contig 21932 bp, 16 predicted proteins | sample VirMetDEL_Nov_12_FD_77015 | JGI IMG/M metagenome (GOLD analysis project Ga0070748, IMG submission 77015) | Aqueous microbial communities from the Delaware River and Bay under freshwater to marine salinity gradient to study organic matter... | ecosystem: Environmental > Aquatic > Marine > Coastal... | reverse complement strand
CACACCAAAAACTTCTTGAGATGTCTGCTCTAAATTATTTATTGTTTCTTGAACAGCATCGTTTGTTTGTGCGGCTGATAATGCAATACTTTCTATTTTCTTACTTATATATATATCGTACTCATTTCTTGCTCTAGAGTAATTGTTGTCACTAAAGAAATTCGTTTGGGTAAATTGCTTTTCAAGTACCGCTCTTTTATTTTGCATTTTTGATTCTACCTCTTCCGATACACTTATATTATTCCCTGAGTAATATTTACCGAACCTTTCCTTTTCTTCTTTGCTGAGTAAATTATATGGAATAAATTTCTCAATAAATTCTAGGTCTTCATTAACTTTTTCAAGCTCTTCTTTTATTTTTATTTGTTGATTATAATCAAAGTCAAATCCTTTTGATTTTACATAGTCGCTGGCTTCTTTTTCAATATTAGTTAGTCCCCTAGGTCTTTCACCGCCCCCCTTTACAAATGATTTTATCTCTTCAATTGCTTCAGCCCTTTGCTCATCTGTATATCCAAACATAACGGTTTCGGTTTCACCAGTTCGTGATACCATTTTAACCGAATTTCTACCAGCAATAGCCTCGCTAAATACAATTCCATACTTACCTAGTTTTTCATTTAATTCTGGAACAACCTGTTCTTCTGATTCTAATAAAAAATCACCATCCAAAAAGCTAAGGTCTTCATCAATCCCTTCTATGGAACTCAATCGCTCTGCCTCCTCAGCCTCTTCTTGTTTCTTTATTTGCTCAGAAACCTCAGCCTCTTCTGTCTCTATTATCTTTTCAATTTTTTGCAATCCTTCAAATCTTTGTTCGGCTTGTTCAACAATACCAACATCTTTAAGATTCATGGCATCAAGAATAGGTTCTTCAGAAGTTGATTTGTTATAAAGATATTCTTTTTGATAATCATATAGTGGGGTATTGTTTCTGTTAGACAATCTAATTTGCTCATCCAACTCTTCGTCAGTGAACGCACCCTCTCTATATAATTTGACAGATTCCTCTTGCTCTCTGTAGTTTAAGTCGAGCAACTTGTTTTCTTTTAATTGAGTAAGCAATCCCTCTCGAATGGGATTTAACAAAATACTCACCTCCTCATCACTAACTATACGCCCCCCACTATCCGATGGCTCTCCCATATCAGATATATCCTCTACGATTGTTGGGCGTTCTCTTAATTTTGTTGCATCTTGAGCTTCGGTAGGCAACTCATCCAATAGTGTTCGCTCTTTTTGTTTTGGTGTTGGTTCCTCGAATACTCGAGTATCCCTCATGTCGTCATCAACCTGAAGCTCATCAAGAGATGGGATATTATATTTTGGTAAACCCAAAGAACCACCCTCCGAAGATGATTCCGTAATGTCTTTTTTTTTTACAGGAGTTATAACCCCCATCAATACTTTAAAGTCATTAATACTATCTGCATATCCCTCAGATACAGCTAAGTTAAATACGTCTTGAAGAGCTTCTTCGTTCTGTCGGATAAGACTCTTAAAATCATCAATGCTATCCACGTACCCCTGAGATACAGCTGAGTTGTATGCGTCCCGAATTGCCTGTTCGTTCATATTCTATTTTTTATTGTATTTTCCAAAACTTCCACTTGTTTCGCCCATTTGGGACTCTATTAATATATTTTGAGAAGCAGCGGTATTATAATGCCCACCTTTTCCTCTAACTTTTGATATACTATGATTATAAATATAATCTTTTATTTCGTCAATGTCTTTAGAGGCAAATGATTTCTTCGCCTTCTTCTCATCGCCATCGTACACTTTTATTTTATCATCTTCATAAGCCACTCTTACATTCTGTCCAAATCCCGATACGCCTTTCATGGCAGATTGTACTTGTATAGCAAGGTTGTCGCCCTTAGTCCCCTTTTTTATTTTTGAAAGGCTGACTTCAATAGACTTTTTATAAGCATCCTCAAAGGATGGGGGGGTTGGTTTAATTGGGTCTACCTTTTGAGCATATGGTCTCCTACTCCCAGCTGTTTCAATAGATTTATCATCAATTGTTGAGCGAAGGAATACACGAATGGTTTCTTTAACCGCCTTCTCTTGTTCGGTTTTGAAAACTGGCTCACCAGTAGAGACGTTGTTCCTGTCCATATACACCAACCTACCAGTCTTGTCTTCGTCAAAATCACTCTTGTTGTATGTGAATGTATACTTTTCACCATCTTCCGTATTCATGTTTATGTCTGTGAGTATGGACATGGCGTTAAATGGGTTTGACATTATAGCAGATACTTGTCTGTCCTCCCAATTTTTGTAAGTCTTTACAGTCTCACCCTTAAGTGTGTAGTCGCCCTTTTTTGCATCAACAGTTTTAATCATTTTAGATAGTCCACCTGCACTAGCAGCATCTCTAACTATTTGTTTTTCAACAGCACCCAACGACTTTGTTGCGTCCGATGAATATTTCTGCAAATCAAATTTATCCCATTCTTGAGAAACCATTATCATTGCTTGCTGTGCGGGTATTATATTATTTGGGTCCTTACTTATCTCAGCCCAATCCTTATCGGCAACCTCCATCTTTACCCAAAGCCCCTCGCCCGTGTTTGGATTTCTCACTATTTTGTAGTTCTTGAGCTTTGCTATTCCCTCAACCTGCTCCATCTGCCAAACCTCGTAATATTGAGACTTGTCACTATCATAACGTTGCATCTTGTTCCCATACACCTCTTGGTGTTTTTTAGCAACGCCATATAGCAATTTTGTACTATCTAATGCATTTTGCCTCCAAGCTGTGTAATCTTTTGGAGATATCAAACCCCTTGTCATTTGGTCGTATTTTAACTTATATAATGAACTTGCATTCTCTGAATCCTCAGCTACAACATTGTTCATGTACGTCAACTCTCCAATAGGGATTTCGGTAATTGTCTTTAAATCTTCTCGGGTGCTTTCGGCTAAACCGTCTTTAATCTTCTCTCGTCTGACCTTCTCTTTTATGATGACTTCAGACATTTCTTTCCCTACGGTGCCCCAATCTATTTGAGATTCAGCTCCTTGATATTTGTAGTATTCGCTCATTTAAAATAATCTACCATAACTTCACCAGTAATTGGATTAATACCATCACCCATATCTTGCACACCATAGTCATCGCTTACAGCTTTAATAGACTTGCTAAATGGGTCCTCTTCGGTGCCCTGCTTTTTAAAAAGTGGGGCTATATCCTCATCTTGCATGAGAGTCGTGAACGCACCACCAATCCCCTTTATTCCACTAGCTATGGCTTGTTGTCTTTTTAACTCAGCCAATCTAGCAGCATTTTGAGCACCCTCAACCTGTTCTAAGTTTATACCCATCCCCATATCAGCCAACCTACGCTCTTCAGCCGCAGACAACTTTTCAAGCTCTCTTAGTTCTCTAGACATATTGGCACGAGTCTGTGCAGCTGCCTGACCAGTAGCCATCTGAACTCTTCCAGCAGTTGCAGCAGCACCACGAGCAGAGCCCTCGACACCTTGTTGAAGGGCACTAGCACCAAGCATAAGCATTTGCTCTCGTTCTAATTCATATGGTTCTTTTGATATGGCTAACTCATCGTAGACATTTACATCTAGTCTACGTTTAGCTTCCAACATGGATTTTGCCGCCTCTCGGTTAGCGTCTTCTATTTCTCTTTTTTCTCGAGCTGCTTGTGCGAAACTTAATCCAGTTCCGACTAATTGAGCTCCAGCACCTAGTAATGTTAATAGCATATCACAAAGATAATTTATTTAAGGGAAAGATTTCATAACCTCAGAACCCACCGCAAATAATTCAGATGCAGCCATATCACCACCACTGGGTTCCAATGTTAAGGTAAACTCGCAATAGTGCCCCATAATTCCATGCGACTCCGCAACTGGGTTCTTTATGTACAAGAAGTATGCATCACTTATGGGTATCGGGTTTGTTGCACCAGAGACCGTTCCATCTATAATAATCTGATTTATTGGTATTCTTTTATCTATGTTAACCTCCTTTATTTCACCCGCAAAAACAGGTGTATCATATGGTGGTAACGCATAATACAAATAATCACCAACACTGACAATACTGCCAATGTCAATACTAGAAGCAAAGTTTACCTGATAATTTGTTGGGGTTCCACTAACACTAAAGCTCTGTGCAATACCATTTAAAGAACGCAACTCAAACTGCAATTCAGTAACATTCGCACCCGTTGGAAGATTACTTCGGACAAACCCATACCAAGCTCCCTCCTTTTTCTCAAACCAATTAGACTCTATAAGTCCAGAGTTTTGGATATCTGTATTTATGTCGCACAACCAAGCATCATCGGACTCCAACTCAATAGTCTTAAACAACTTGTTTTCCAATGGATTCTCATTAAATAGGCTAACAATCTTAGACTCAAATGTCTTCAACTCCCACTGGTCTGTGTCTGTATTTAGATAGTAAAACTTGTTTCTCGCCTCATTTGTATTGTGCCGATAAAGATTACCACCCGCAAATGAGTAAAAGAATTGATTCATACCAATCATAAAATCAGGGTAGTAACTAAAAAATGATGTCCACCCCTTAGCCCCCTCGCTGTACGTTAATGTATAATCAGTCATAAATATATATATTATGGTGGACAAGCCGCCAAGCTAGTAATAATGCCATCAGATGAAACAGTTATTTCATATCTTAATCCAAAAACCTCTATCGTGTAATCTCCAGCTGAGACTCTGCTACCCCCATATGGGTCGCTAACAAAGAACTCATTAATAGCTGGTGCCCCCGCAGTACCTCCCCTGTTGGGTACATTGTAATATGTATTTACAAGTGGTGCTGTATTACAATTTAGTGGATTTGGATTAGATGACAAAACTCCCGTTAATAAAACAGGGCAGTTTATATCAATATTAAACTCAGATACTGGGCATGGTGCAAATATTTCTACATTAACATCTGCTGTAAGCAATGCTGGTTTTGGTATGTATAGTGTTGAATACGAAATGCCACTTGTAAGAGCAACATCAGCAGACGTACCAGTGACCACACCAGAACTCCCAGAAAGAACGAATGATGAACCATCAAATGAATACTCATCTATACCCACATATCCACCCGCATCTAATGTCGAACCAATACCACAATCTTCTGCCGATGACCCTATGTAGGTGTAGCTAGATGGGTCTGTACTAGCTAGGTATCCATCAGTTATACTGGTTAACTCATTATATTCGGCACCAACATATGTGGCACGTATTCCATGAGGTCGTGTATTTGGCTCTAAGTAAATTATAATACAACCCGTATTTGTAGATGTATTAAATCTAATATTATATATAGCATCGTCACCTGCTTTGTTTATAGAAATTCCACAAGGTACCGAACAGGTTGGACAAATAATTGATATACCCAAAACCCCAGACACTTGCTGTCTGACAGTTGAGCCATCTGAATAATATCCATCAGCGGCTTTTATGGTCATATTTGCATCCGTAAATACAGCGGTTGCTCCAGATAAAATCTCCGCATCTATGTAGTATGTTCCTAGTGCTGCCATTATTTATAATTTATTTTAACATCCACAACACGCATCGTATAAGTTTGTTGCATCGTAACACATTTCAATCTCTGTTGGTCTTCTGTAGTCATATATCAAATATAGATATGTATCATTTGTTGATGGCATCATAAATGAAGCCTCGTATCTATTTGGTCCACCCGTAATTGGCGTAGCCACACTAGATGCTGCAAGCAAAGATAGCATATCCGTAGGAGTATTTAAATACTCAGTATTTGTTCTTAAATATCTAAGCTCATCGATAGTTGGGTCAAACGTGTAATTATCAGAGGGAGATATTTGATTTGATATTATACTAACTGTTGCTCCGTCAGCAGGAACAAAAGCACCACCCTGAAATGATTCAATCTCTTTGTATTGAGATATTGTTGGGCTATCTGAACCAATTATAAGCTCAATCTGCTCCGAATGAAGTGGTGAGTTATATATACCATCAGTCCATCTATACTCATTATGTATGAATTCTCCAGCGTCATCATTAAGAGAGTAACACACCTTAATTATTTTTATCGTCTGAGCAACAACACATCCCACATTTAATTCAATCTGAGCAATCCCAGATGATGACTCAACACTAATTTCAATTTGAGTTTTAGATACTTTATTTTTTGATACACTAAGTGGAGAACCACTATTGTTGTTGACAAATCCAGTGGTAACAGTAGTCCCATCATATGTCGCATCTATCTTAATAGAATCCACAATATTAAGTATGTCATATGATATAGCTACATCACCAACAAGCTCCCCAACATCAACACAGAATGTAAATGGGCTAGAGTCAGCATCAACGGTTACAACCCTACTGATACCACACTCTATACACTTCTCTTCTGAAGGCACATCAATATTGTTTGAACTCAATACGTACTCATTCATATATGGGTCAAAACCACCAAGTTTTTGCTTGTTAAATGAATCTATGAACAAGTCTCTAAACCATGACCGCATCCCCATCTCAGACAAAACAGACAACGACTCACTAATACCAGTGCCACGAAGCTGAATTACAGCTCCACGTTTTGCATCAGTGAAAAATTTATCATAACCCCACTTAATATAGCTTTCGGGATTGTGGCTAATACCATACTCCTCTGTACGTGCAACTTGGGTACCCAACACCTCTGGTACAGAGGCAACAACACTACCACCTGTTGAATCTGTGAGTAGGTTTTTACCACTCATCACATACGATATCTTATCCTCTTGCAGTGTAAGAATGTCCGTCTCCCTACCATCCATTATGTATATAGGACCATACGAGTTTTCTAATGGTTTAAAGTTTAATAGCCCAAGGTTGAACTCGTTAAGTTTATTAACATTGCTTTCATCGTTGTACACACCACTATACGTTATGTCGGCAAATCTTCGAATCTCTTGATAGTCTTCTGCGTTTGTGGTAAAGACACGATTGCCTAGTTGCAACTCTTTACCATCTATGGCATCCATGATTTGGTAGCTTTCTACCCCATTCCCAAATGCATAGCAGTTAAAGAAGTCTGTATCTATTATAGCTGGTAATGATGCTGTTTGGTCTTGCTCATTTCCAGAGTGATACCCAGTTGCTGGGTCTATATCAAATGATTGAGACCCCTCGTACCAAACATCTGGCAATGAATCTTGGGGTTCTGTTTCAAAAACAATCAAATTTTGAGACCTCAGCACAGATATTGACACATCCAATGTGCTCCTTTTGCTGGAGCTACTACCCCTACCCCAAAAACCTTTTACCGCAAGATACTTCCTTCTAACATTTGAAGGACTATAGACATAAAAAAATTGAGTTTCCAAATCCTTCCTTGCGGCAGTAAAATCAAATTCGTCTGGACGTCCCTTAAACACCTCATATGATTCACTTCCTGTCGTAAATATATTTTTATCCAACTCAAGAGTTTCTGCATTGACTTGCCTAACTACAAGTGCTTCATCATTGGTCGTGGTATTAATAACATAATCCCCAGCCTTGTAGCTCCCATACGGTGCAAACGCATTTGTTGCCCCTATTAGTTGGAAAGCGGATGTTGTAGCAGAACCAGTACCAGTCGCTAAAGACTTAGAGTACATTATTGAGTCTGTGTACGTGTTAGTTGGGTTGTCTGGCGTGCCCGTACTAGTAGAGTCTGAGCCATTAAGTATAGATTGGATGTTATCTCCATCCCACCAAGCCTTGAAGTTAGAGTAATCTCTAGAAGAAGTTAGTTCAGCGTCTAAAATGTAAGTCCTACTATCTTTTTCCCTGACATTATTAATATTAATTGAAATCTTACTGCCAGCTGGTATGGCATAATCCACATAATTGGAACCATCTTTTATGTCAATAGGCACAATAGAAATTGGTGCTTCCGTTGTGGCGTAAGTATGTTTAGTTCCTATAGCACTATCTGAGTATGTAAAGAATGAATCTTTATTTAATTCAACGGAAAAGTTATTTGCTCTAATCTTAGCATACACCCCAGCTGGGACAGACAACTCATTACCATTTGAGTCTACTGGTGCGGGGGTTAAAAAATCCGCTTCTTGTGCTTTCTTCTCTAACACAGACGCCATTATACATCTGTTAACTTCACCATTGGTATCGACCTTCACTCTTAATAAATCTCCCTCTTCAACCTTGCGTGCGTTTTGTCCCTCTAATAAGAAGTAGTCAGAGCCAGACGATAAGTCACTGAAGAAATATTGAGAATATACATTAAAGTATTTCTCCTTGTCAGACTTAATACAAAACTTATATTTTGTAGCCCACGATGGTGCTATCTGTGTTTTTGGTATAGTAACCCTTATAGAATTTTTTAGAGCAGAAGCAGAACAGGGGACACTAAGTGTGTTTGTTTGGCTTACCAAAGCGGTTGTAGCCCTACCAAATTCATCCATGTATATAATACCAGCCTCATAGCTCCTCTCGCTATGCAAACTGCGTGGTGACCCAGATAATGAAAAAGTCGCATCAATAAGCGTAACCTCAAAGTATTCATAAACACTTTGAGTTATTAATAAAGGGTCGTCAACATAACGCATCGCAGGAAGAACAAATCCAATTTGATTCGGACTGCTTGCACTGGACACTATCTCTATCGCTTGATTTGCACCACTAATCCCACTCTCATATTTTTCTAAGCTATCAAGATTTTGCAATAACGAACAGTTAAATATATCCGTTAAATCAACACTTAATGAACAATCTGCAACTGTCTGACTTGTACCAATTTTTTCTTTAAAGTCGTCACTGATAGCTAAATCGTAGGCACTGTTGAAATCTTGAGGCAATGTATAAGTAAATATAATTATTGTCTCAGGATTTTCTTCGGTAGGAGTAGGTGTCGATAATGTTTCGTAAAAACTATAATGAGTATACGATACAGTAAACTCAATAACTGCACCCTGTTTTAATTTGTCGGGGGTTAAACCCTCAATGTTAAAAACAGACGGTGCTGTTTCAGTCGAACCATCCCACGTATATGTTTGATTTGATATGGAACTGGATAAAGACTCTAGACCAATATCCTCGCTAATCAAGTCAACCGTATATTCCAACTTTGTTGGGAATCCATTGATATCAATTAGGTTATACTGCTCAAGATAATTACCATACATTAACCTATTACCCATAACTGTTTGAGCTTTAGCTAGTCTTGGAACATTATCATACAGCCTAAGTATCTCACTGTCTGGTAGTACCGTAAATATCTTACTGCTATCAAACGTATACGTAAAGTCCGTATTATCAACAAGACCCAATTCTGATTTATTGAGCTTATCAATAACCCTAATGTTTCCAGTCTGCATATCCTTCCACAATAGGTCAATACCAACAACAAGTTCACCTCCAGAGTTGTAGGTAATCTGACAAGAATTTGCCTTGTTCAACATACCATCATTTAGTCCCGTAGAATAGTTATAAGAAAATAAACTAGGTGTAAATGATGGCGCACTAAATTGAGATGTTGCAGAGTACTCATTATTGCTATACTTCCATCTGTACGCAAAGCACACGAACCTATCATACAAGAATGTATCCTCAGACGCATTTAATACGCTATTAATGCCAACCGTTTCTAATGGTGGTTTTTTTATAACCATCAACTCCTCAGACGTTATACCGTCTTGAGTCAACGATGTTGGCTTTATGTAGTTTTTATTTATGTCTATAAACCTTGGTGGATTATAGTCATCTGTAAAAAACAATAGGTCGTCAACCATGTTGACACCAGTTATCAAATAGGATGGATTAAAGTTTAGTGTCGTATTCGCATTATCACCATCATCAATACTAATGACATGATACGTCATAATATTTTTGTTGATGTCTAAGGATATAATTAAATCGAGCTTACCCGTTGTCCCCAACGAAAAATCTGAGTCGTGTATAAACCAATAAAGGGTTTCTCTAGCACCATCCTCATACGCTCCAATACATCTAGCAGATGTAGATAGTGCGGCTCCTGCATATGTTATTGTTGTTAATTTTGTTACACCCTTTGAGTTTTCAACAGACCCAATCTCACTGTCCTCGGTAGACCCAAGTCTAACATTGAGTGCATCAACATATTCACCATTAGGTACGAGTCTTTCATCAAGACTCTTATTCATTCTGCCTAATACAAAATTTCTTTTTGTGCTCGCCATATTACTTTAGCCATTTGTCACGACCTCTCATATTCATCAACAGTCTTGATGGGTGAATATTACTGATTCTTATTTTAGCATTTCTAAGAAGCGATGACTTCTTTTTTTGCGCCCTTCTAACTATATACTCCTGTACATTTAATTTTGAGTGCAATATCGAATACTCGATGTATGCATATATGTACTCCTCAAACAGTTTGTTGACGCTAATCTGTGTGTTATCTCCTCCCTCCATTCCGTCTGAAACATATTCAAGTATGCAAAGCTCACCAGTCATGTCAGAACTAAAATTTATAACTCCACTTTTTTTATTAATCTTAAATGTTGGATTAAAGTTTGCGGTCTCTGTATTTAAACCAAATCTAGCTCCCACCTGAAAATCAAAATACCACTCACCATCGTATTGGTATCCCTCAAAACCATCAAACTGTGGATTATTTGGGTTCAAGTATATTGACTTTTTTGTTCCCTTTATTCTCTCGTAATCTATGTTTGAGAACTCAGGTTTTAATATATTCCCATTAATATCAAACAATATATTGGCATCATTATCCTGCAAGTACGCATCACTCCAATTGGTTTGAATATTTTCACTCATCGGTCTTAGAACTCCGTTCTGATACAAAGATATCCTAACCCAATTCACGTAGTCGTTTGGAAGGACATACTTTAATGTATTCGATACGTTTAACTCAAGTATCTTAATTTCCTTAAATGCATCATAATTAAGTTCTTGTATACCACGTTTTGCATGAAACAAAATCTTAAATCTTTCTTCGTTATTTACCAAACTATGATTACCAGCATACATTAACATAAAGTTGTTAACGATATCCCTCAATGATACATACTGGTAGGACCCCCAGTTCTCATCAGATGGAGAGTTTCCATCATTTTCATAGTATTGATATTCAGACAAATAAGCCATATTTTATTATCTTTCTTTTTGAGTTTCTAAATTTTCTAGACTCTGACCAAACTGAGTTGCAGCAACCTCTCTTATAGACATACCTGCGTATTGGAGTATCTTCAACACAAGGTTGGTTCATCCGAAATAGGAATCTCAAAGTCTTGATAATCAGGAGATGATGCATTAAATGATGGTTCACCGCCAGACAATGCAACATACGTCCACTTAGGGTCTTTAGGATATCGTACGTACTGACACTTTACAGCACCGTATGAGTTTATTGTTTTAGGGAACATATATAAATATGGTTCCTCCTGTGTATATACTGGAAACGTATTTGATGGTGCTGTTAATAATGAAGAGTTCAATAAGGATATCTTAGATTGGCTAACTCTTTCAGACTCAGATATGTCTGAACCACTATAAACAGAAAACTCATCTCCAGAAACAAATATGTCATCATCTATAGTTAACACATTCGTGGCTACTGAAACCACCTCTGAACTTGTATTGTCTGTTAAGTTTAATACAATATCTCCCGCCTTTACCCCCGATGCAATAAAATCAGTAAGTGTGTCAATCAATTCATTCGTACCATTTCCATTGGTAAAACCATTCGCCCGTAAATTGGTGTAGATGTCAACCCTATTTAGCAGGTAATAGTTATCGTTTGTTGTGCTAGGACTTGGAGTAAAAAATTTATTTATTGAACTGTGAACTAAAAAGTTAGATTCTGAAAAAATATTTATAGACTCCTCATACCCCTTAGTGATATTAGCATATCCCGTTCCAGATGCACGGGCATTCTCTTTGTTTATATTGTAATTATATTGATAAAAATAATCCTCAAATATATCCAATTGCGCCTGTTTTGCAAATAGGTTAAAATCAGATGGAGAGATATATCCATAGTTATTTTTATTTAGTATGGACAACACTGTATTTCTAACGGAATTTATCATCTCTTACACTTTCTCACAAAGATAACCAAAAAAAAAGGGACCCCGTAGAGTCCCCAATTATAAAAATATTCAGAATGAAACTATAGATTCTTTTCTAAAAATTCAAATATGTCCAGACCCTCGTCCGACTCAAACCACTCAGCTAAAAAATCAATATGGTTCGCACCAAATGGGATGATGCACATTCTTTTCTTATTTCCTTCCAAGTTAAAATATACATCCCTGCCATTATTCCTTAAAGATAATAATTTAGATTCAAAGAACATCTTAACTGTTGATTTCATTTTAGCTTCTGGGTCATTGATTGCATTCATAAACATTTCTGGGTTTACTCTAGCAAACACCATAATGTCTCTCCTCAATTCAGATGTGGTCATCGTTGAAACATCTTTTGATAAAACAACACGACCCACAACCTCAAGCTCTTCTATGCTCATTTCTTTAGACGTAGCCAATGCATCAATCTCAATATTTAATTGAGCAACCTCTTCTTCTGCATCCTTTCCATAATCAACCTCAACAAACTTCTTATTATTATATGGATGATAATGTAAAAACTGCTGTAATGCTGGGTTGTTTTTTGGAACACTAAGCATACCATCTTCAAAGATGATTGGCTCGATAATAGCTGAACCATCTTGCTCATCTTCAAATGGGCTCTTTTGATTTCTTGCATATCTTAACGCTCTGTTGGCTCCCTGCTCCTCGTCAAAATATAGCAGAGGTCTTCTTTTGCTACTACGAGAAGGGATAATGCAAGACAATGGTGATTTGCCTCTTGTGAGTTTGTAAACTCTGTCTTTTAATTCTAATTTCATTTTATATTTAATTTTAAATTTTTAAAAAAAGGGAGTGTCTTCAAAGACACTCCCCTGTAATGTTTATTAATCTTCGAACAATACGAAGTTGTTTGCACCCAATGTACAAACGCAACGCTCAGACAAGAAGTTGACTTCCATCGCATCTAAATCCGATGTAGCAGCACCTCCAGCAGAACCAGTAATCCACGTTTTGTATCGTCTGTCTTCAGTTTGTGAAGCTCTATATCTAACGTGTAGGAATGGTCGCTTTGCGTTCTTACCCATGATTTGGTCGTATACGGTTGTAGAACCAGCAGGGACTAACAATCCGTTAATTTGACCAGAACCAGAACCAGTAGCCAATTGACCACGCATGGTTGGGTCGTTTAGATATTTCCAATCAGTTTTGTAGAAATCGTATCCTCTTCGGAAACCAGAGAACCCTAGGTTCAACGCCATATTCTCATCGTTGTCGAACAACCCGTAGCTTGTTCCACCAGTACCGTAAGAGTTTTGCTCTGCCAACATATCGTCAATAGCAAATCCAAACGCACGGTCTAAGAAAATTACATTCTCTTCGATAGCTCCCTGAGAGTCAAGTCTACCAATGATTGTATCAAACTCACTCAATGCATCTGGAGCACCGCCAGACCAAAGATTACCTCGTTCTGATACTGAATAGAATACACCCTCAGAACCTTTGTAAGCAGCCGTAACAGCACCCGAACCTGTTTCAGCAGGAACTGCTTCAATCATTGCAGTCTCAAGATAATCGTCAAAACGTAATCTTGTTTCGTGCTCAGACTTCATGTACCACAAGTAACCTGTAGCACCATTTTCTGTAGTCACCTCAACCCATCCGATTTGAGCCATGTCAGACCCAGATACTGCATATTTATCCTTAAGGATAATAGGACTGTTCTCAAAGATTTCGTCATCAGCCTCTAAAGAATCAGTCATCCCTGCTGTTCCTTTTTTAAATTCAGAACCATAGATAAAGATTGTCCAAACATTAGCTGCCGAACTATTTGTGATACCAAGTGCATTATAGAAAGCTACATCAACTGTAGCTCCAGAAACAGCAGTAACAATAGCCTTGTACTCACCATCACCGTTGTTTGCTGAAATAACAACTGTCTGACCAACACGGATAGCGTAGTTACCAGCTGTCAATCCAATAGCACTTCGGTTTGGATTAAGCGTATCGTTGATAGTAAATGTTGCAGTATCAGCATTTGACAATACTCCAGTGGTACAATTTACATACTTGATATGCAAACGACCTTGCTCTGCCCACTTAATAAGGTCAGAGTTGGAAGGCATCTCTGCACCAACCATACGAATGAAACTAGAAATTGTTCGGTTTCCGTAACGCTCAAATTCTTTCTCATACGTATCTGGAAGATACTGATTCAAGAAGTTGAAATCTGTAATGTAGTTACTTGCTGTTGGCACCTGTTGTGCGCTTGGCTGAAGGGCGTAACCTGCTCCTGTAAATGAACCTGCCATAATTTTTTTGTTTTAAATGTTTTACTTGTTTTTACTTTTAATTTTTAGTCCCCTACCCTCAGATGTACTGAGTGCTCGGATACTAAGCCCATCTTTGCTTTTCGAAACTTCAGGTGCTCTTCTCTCAGACATATCAATATTTTTTATCTTACGAGTAACATCCTCAGTTGCTTCAGCTTTGCCTTGCTCATAAAAGAACTTGGCAAACTTTTCTGGGTTCATAGCTACAGCTAAAGACCTATGGTATCCCCTAGCATCCTTAATTAATCCCGTCTGCGGGTCGAGGTACTTTGAAACAAAACTCATTGAGTTTGTTTGTTCCTCCTTAAGTTTACTAGAATCTCCTGTCGGATTAAATGTAAGGGTAGAGTCTCCAATATTGAAATCAAAACCTTTGAAATCTTTGAATACCTCATTGCTCTTTTCAAGGAACCATTCCCGCTTACGATTAACTTCCTCTTTGGTTGTTTTAGCTTCGTCTACGTATTGCTTGTATGCCTCGATTTCTTTTTGTTGCTCCTCAGAAACTCCAACCGTGCTTGACTCAAGGGGTTGTTTGTACATTTCTTTTTGCTCCTCAAAGTATTTCTTAGCTTTTACAACTTGCTTTTTCTTTACCAACTTCTTTTTCTTAATATCCTTTTCGCTATCATAATCTTCGTCATAAGAATATTCATCCATAAGGACATCAACGTCATCACCATCCAATGCATCCCCAGATGCAAGGAAGTATTCAGACAAAAGCTGGTCTTCATCCATGGAAGAGAAATCCTTGGATAACTTAATGTAGTCATCCATTCCTCTGCCAGTTTTCTTTTTATACTCAAAGTATGCTTTAACATCTTCGGGCAACTCTTCAGACGATTCTCGTTCATCAAAAAGTTGCTCAACAGAGTTAAGCTCTTTGTTGTATCTGTTTTTAATATATGAAAGAACGTCATCCTCACTTAACTCTGAGGTCTGAGTTTCTTCTACATTTTCTTTAGCATCTTCCTCAGATGCTTCCACATCTGAAACCTCTTGTGAAGAGTTCAACTCTTCTTCGTGTTTTTGGAGTAATTCCTCCTCAATCTGTTGTGTTGATTTCTCCTCAACACCACCAAGTTCTCTTACCTTAATTTCCATTTAATTATATTTTTACAAAAATAATACTAATACTATATTAATATTTCCACTACCTTGGGCTAAACTCAGACAAATCAAACCCATCCAAACTATCCTCATTTGATTCAAAGTTTATTGATGGGAGATTATTTTTTCTTTGATTTATCAATTTAGACTGCTGCGTATTCTGTTGGCTTATACGTGACTTCTTAGAATCCTCCCTTTCATCCTCACGTTTCTGTAAAGACTCCTCAGCCAAACCTCTCAACTTTAAATTATAGTTAAACTCTTCTGCCATTAGCTTAGATTTAAGCATAGCTTCACCTTTCATTTTTTCCATATCGAATGCAATCTCTGCTTGTTTAATCTGCATCTTAGACTGCGTCTCTTCTTGTATTTTTTGCATTGCAGTTTGTGCAGCAATTTGCTGTGACTGCATATTTTGCTGTGCAACCATCGCTTGCTTTTGCATTTCCATCTTCTGCTCTCTCTCTTGTTTTTTCTTACGCTTTAGCTTTAAGAGCTGATTAGCCAGCTTAATGTTCCTTAACTCTCTAATATCAATAGCATCCTCAAGGTATATATCTCCCTTAGATAATGCCATCTGAATGTTCTGCTCAAGCTTTGCTCTATCCTCCTCATCTGGAGCAACTTCCAAGAATACCCCAAAGTCATAGATATACAAGTCTGATATGTCATTCAGTATGGACACATTGTATCGACCAATCTTATTTACAAAGTCATCTTTAAAGTCAGCGTATTCAAGTATATCTGCAATACGATATGTCAATGCCTCTGATAAACCTCTGAATATATATAAGCTACTATCTAAAATGTGTCTTGTTGCGGTATTTGAGTTTAATGCTGCCAACTTCTGTAACCCAACCAATGAGTTAGGGTCAGGTGTGCTACCATCCCTAGATTCATTTAGTCCAGTTACGGTTCGAATCATATTCAAATAATGGTTATAATTATATATAAGCATCTGTGTTTTTGATGCACCAGAGTTTGTGTTCAATTCTTGAATTGGCACCCGTGCATTATTAAACTCCCCATCTTGAGTATAAGACCTGCCTATAACAGAACCAGTTTGAAAGTAAAGCCTCAACGCATCCTCTGGGTTGTATGCCGCACCTGTTCCTAAGTCAACTTCACTAAGCCCATCGGCATCAATGAATACTCCATCTGGTACTGTTCGTGATATAACCTGCTGTAATTTAAGATGGATTACCTGAATCAAATCAGCAAATGGTATCATTCGCTTTACCAAAGACTCAATGTTGCCCTTATACATACGTGGAGCAACAGCAACAAAGTTCGGAAGTGCGTGTTGGGATGCTGATTTGGGTCTAACCATATTCTTAGAAAGTTCCCACTTCAAAAGAATATTGGTCCCCATTACCATGACACCCTCATACCAAACATCAATAGTCTTCTCAATCTTTTCAAACCTAGCATCCTCCATCATTTCTTGTGGGGGATTAAACTGGTCATCCTTCTCAATAACTTTAGAACCCCCAGTCTCAAGTAACTTCTTTTTGTATACCATCTTTTTTGTGGTCTTGTAGTTGAAGTACATAAGCGTTACTGTATCTCTATAAAAAATATCATTCTCATAAAACTGAGCAACATTATAGTAATCGTACCAAGATTGACTATACTTTGATATTTCCTCCAAGTCTTCATTTGTTAAAGTTGGGTCTATTTTTTTACACTCCGTAATAGAAAGTGTTTTTATTTCACCCCAATAAAAACAATCCTTAAAATGTGGGTCTTCGGTGTAACTATAAACAACATTAGCTGGGTCAACATACGAAACCTTAACGCCAGCTCCCTTTAAGAACTCATGTTTTGCAATAGCAATACCAATCGTTGTTAAGTCATAATCAAATTCCTTTCTTAAATCAAGGTACTTATTCTCTTCTAATATTGTATTGATGGCTTCTTCTTCAGCTATTTCAATTGCTGGCTTGTACTTGATTTGCATATGCAGTGCAAGCTCATCATTATCTGCTGGCATTTCATCTGGTTGCATTATAAAAGGGTCAAAGCCAGACTCGCTTTTTATTACCTCCAATGAGTCCTTTGCAAGCATTTGACCTTGTAATATATCCTGATACTTAGAGCGATTTGACTGAGATATTGCATCCTGTGCATAAGCTTTTATCTTAAATAGCCTGTCAGACATTCCATTTACAACAACGTCAACAAACTTTGGTATAATAGGAACAGGAGTCCAATCAAGATTTAAGTAAGATAAATCACCATCAATAGCTAATTCATCCTTGTACTTTTTAACCGACTGCTCACCACGAGCATATAGTCTTAGCTTGTGAAAATTTCTCCATTGGTCATAGTATCTAGAATTATTCCCATCTTTTTTAAACCACTCATACTGTATGGCTTGACCTATTTGAAGACCGTACTCCTCTGTGGCTTTTTCTGCATCAGAAACAAACTGATTTGGAAATCCCGCAGATGTAACATCTATCTTTACATCTTTCATCTAATTATCTCGCTTATATTTCCCGAATTTCTATACCTTGCAAAGTTAATACTTATTGATGACTCTTTCTTTTGGGGTTGATATAGATGTCTTTGGCAAGCCATTATAGCCAAACCAGAGCTAATTGATGCGTCATGCTTCGTTCTATTAGATATGTCAAACCTAGCCCAATCTGAAAGAGTTCTATTAAATGGCATCGAGTTCATGTCTCCATCATCCCCATTCATGCCAACATGATTTTCTATGTAAGATTCTATTGCAGCCGCATGAGCTTGCTTAACGTCTTCACTTGAGTTGGGTATTCCACCAAGTTCCCTCTCTGTCTTTGATAGTTTTGTAAATAACTTATCTGGTCTATTCATAGAAAACCCTCTGTACCCCCTATTTTTAAAGTGGTACAATAGCCTTGGTTTATTATTCTCTATAAGTATTGGCATACCATAAAATACACACGCCATTAGGACATCCTCAAAAAACAACTCAGCTGTTTGAGGTCTTGCAATGTATTCTAAAAAAAATTCATTGCTTGGAGCATCCTCCATATTAAACTTTGTTAAGCCGTGTAAGGCACCATTAGACCCTCCACCTCCAACGGTTCCACTAATATCATATGAGTCGCAACCAAATGCCCCTATGTGCTCATTTGCTGGATACTTTGTAGAGTTCTTAACTATGATTTTATTCTGAAGAGATTTGTTGGGTACCCAAGATAAAAAAAATCTACCACGATTGTCTGGATTAAAAACAACCTGAGTGTCCTTCATACCGTTTTTCCAACTAAATGACCCACGGGTAATTGTACGACCATCAATCATCGCATCATTAAAGTCTATCTGTTGATATATCTTGGTTAGATTAAATATAGAGTTTTTACTCTCGTCTCTAAATGCATGAGCCTCTGTTCTTGGAAACTGTCTATAGAATTCATTCAAGGCATCGGGGTCACCTTTTAATGAGTCAACCTCATCCTCCCAGTAATCAATAGCCCCCTTTGATATCATATCACCATCAACGCCAATAACAGGGGTCTTCGGTGTTTTCATTACTGGCATACCAAACCTATCTATAAAACCTTCTAGGTTCCACTCCATTGGGATAAATAGACTGTATAACCCACTCCTTGTTTGACCATTGCCACTCCTATTATTAATGTCAGAGTCGTAATATAGCTTTTTGAAATTACCACCCCCCTTGTCAAGTGAGTTGGAAGTTGAACCCATCATACACTTTCCTATAACTTTGCTCCCCAAACGAAGGCAAGTTTTTGTAACACGCCAATTGTTAAGAATGTTGTTTGGCTTAACCCATTTTCCAGACTCATCATGAGCCAAGAACAATAGCTTCTCACCATCATATGAGTTATCATCCGTGTTCTTCCAATCTATCGTTGTATCAAGACCCTCAATAAATTCATCATCAGAGCTATACATATTCTTCTTTGTAATTTTCGATGCTGGTACACGATACGCCAATTCTGTTTTGGGTTTATCCATACCATCCATAATTGGTTTAAAAAAGAATGGTAGTCTACTATTAATTGGAACAACCTTATCGGTAAACATCTTTTTAGCATCCGAACCAGTTTTAGATAATATACCAACCCGTGCATTTTTTGCAAGAGTCCCAATATTTACGCATTCAGAGGACGACATAAAAGAAAATCCAGAACGTCTAATCTTTAGGTAGTCCATTCCGAAACTTCTTTTATCAGCCTTACACGCCTCCCAAAATATAAAGAATAATCTATTCGCTTCACGAAAGTCTGGATACCCTATATCTATACTAGACCACTGAATATACATATAATGTGAGCCAGTTGTGTACGTCTTCTTCCCATTATTCATAAACCAAAAGCCGTACTCTCGTTTATCAAACTCGCCCTCTATATAGTCAACCCATCTAGATTTAAAATCGGATGGCATATCATTCCATTGGAATATAGATTGTATTTTTTCGAGTTGTTTGGGGTATTGATGACGCTCCCAATATTGTAGATTATTAACATTGCTCCTGCTATAAACATTTTCTGGAGCTTTAGGTATTGCTATCTTTAATCCATCAATCTCGACAACATATTCAATCTGCCCAGTCTTTGATATAACTATAACATCATACTCCTGATTATAACCGTAATCCCATGACTGAGATTTATTTTTTGATAGTATCTTTTTAGTGGGTATGTGCTCCAATAGCTCCCGATACAAAACATTACCTTGACCTTCGTTCTGCAAAACCTTGATTTGTGCTTATGTTGCTTTCGTTAGTAACAGAATTAATTGCTTCTCGCTCCTCATCAATACGCTTCAATATCTCAAACGCATCAAATATAGCCAACTTTTTTGTAGCCGCAGCATTCTTTAGTCTATCAGCGGCTAGTTCGTCTTCTGGGTCCCCAGTTATTATTTTTTCTTCCGCTACTTTTATTAGTTGCTCCAACGCTTTCTCCGCTGCTTTTATAATCTTTAACTTTGTTTCTTTTGTGCTCAACCCTAATTCTTTTATTTTTCCTAAGAGAAATGTATTCCTCCTCAAAATCAATCATAATCTTTTCCTAAGTGACATCTGAATAAGTTCATTATCCGATGTTGTAAATGATGTTTCTAAAAATACTCCATTCTTTAATTTAATCTCAGCATAAAATGTTGATGGAGTTTTATAATATCCGTTTCTAGGTATTGGACCCAACAACCAAAATGGCGACACCCCAATAGATACCCTATCGTTTAATTGAAATTCAACCTGAACAAGCCTCAACCTAAACTGAGATTCCATAATATACGAGGTATCACCTACATTGTAAGATAAACTTTTTAGCGGTCTAAGATATTCAGCCCGTGGTCCGAATGTAAATCTACCAACCTTAAAGTTTTTTTCTAAACTAAATGAAAGTGAATTATAAGATGATACATTTGCTGAAAATTCAGCAGCCCAAAAATCTTGACTCTTGCAAATACTAGAAGTTGCAAAAATAAAAAGCATCAAAAATAATAATTTTTTCATACTTGTGAATATTATATACAAATATAATAAAACAAAAGATGCCATAGTGTTAAGATTACAAGACCATTGTTATAGAATGGTCGTACATCCTATACATTTTTTCACCATCAATTATAAATTCGTACTCCTGAAATGGTTTGTAGGAAACCTTATCTCCGACAGAAACGCCACTCGACTTTAGATTGTCATTAATTATAACCATTTCCCCCATCAGTGGCTCATTTGAAAATGGCTTGTATATGTAACTCTCCTCGACAGGGACTGGCTTAACAAAACAATACCTGTCGTACCCGTTCCAAACATCATCTTTCTTGTATGCAAAAAACTGTTCGGGGTCAATCAAGAATACATTATCCTTTAAAAAGCTCTTGCCACTCTGTCTACGACCTTTCATGTCGTTATAAAACTTAAATACATTATGATGAACTAATAGTGTATCTCCCTTGGATATTGGACCTTCATAACCAATTGGTGTTTCGACAACCTCGGCTTCTCTATTAGAAAAATTAAAGTCTTCCTCTGATGTATTTACAATCAAATCAAATCCACCGATATCCTTGGTGTTGTTGTATCGTGTACCATTAAGTGGTTTTACAATAAACTGGTATAAAGAACGCATTAGAAATTTATATTATACTCAATAGATATGGGCATCATTGAGGTGAACTCCTTCCAGCATACGATAGATTCCGACTCGTCCTCAATCCATATTTTTATAGAGCCATTCGTTTTGTCGTACTGTATGAGGTGTATTATGTGACTATCACCCAATACAGCCTGACCGACTATGTAGTGCATAGCTCCCGATTTATAGTCTGGTCCTATTGAAATCTTTCGTATAACCATATTATACCCCCACTCTCCAAACAGTAAATGAGGCTGAAGGAATATTTGACCAACTGGATAATAGGGTGTGAGTATATAGCCCACCTGCATCAATACCACTTGAGTCTCTAATTATTTCCCATGT
>Ga0070748_1000390_pt1 | contig 21969 bp, 30 predicted proteins | sample VirMetDEL_Nov_12_FD_77015 | JGI IMG/M metagenome (GOLD analysis project Ga0070748, IMG submission 77015) | Aqueous microbial communities from the Delaware River and Bay under freshwater to marine salinity gradient to study organic matter... | ecosystem: Environmental > Aquatic > Marine > Coastal... | reverse complement strand
TTGGAAAACCATAAAAATGGAAAATACTTCTTTGATCATTTAAAAATCAGCTATCATCATCCCATTTGCGTAAGATCTTCTGACTGGTTTGGAGTTGGCGGATATGCGCATAATTGGGATGAAAATTTTGCTAGTGTATATTCTATGGATGATTATTTCGCCTATAAATTATTCATGAAGCATGAGGGCAAAAAGCCTCCAGTTTTATGCAACAAATCTTTTGTTTTCCATGAATCTTCTGCGTCAATGAATAGACTTTCTGATGAAATTAGGAATAATAACAATCTCGATAAATTCAAAGATGCAACTGGAATGGATATAATGGATTTTAGAAGTCAAATAGGATGTGGTAGGGAAATAAAATGAAAAATATTTTTTTAAAAACAGAGCTACCCTTAGCGGGAAATTTTTTGTCAAAAGATGAAATTGGAACGGATAATTCTTACCCCTTTTCCCTATCCTTTGATGACGAAAGTCTTTTGGTAGAGGTAATTGAGAAGATAGATCCCAACATAATATTTAAAAATTATTTCTATAAAACTGGAGCTATCAAAACTTTATCAAATCACCTGAAAGATACTGCAAAAATTATAAAGAATAGAGACGAGGTTCTTAAAATTTGCGATATTGGATGTAATGATTTTACATTTTTAAAAGAATTCACAGATAGCTCAGAAACTGTTCTAGGAATCGACCCAAGTGATGTTTCAAAGAATTTTAAGCCAGATAATATAGAACTAGTTAATGATTTTTTTAATTACGATCAGTCTGAAAAAATTAAACAAAAATATGGTGAGTTTGATATCATTTTCAGCAGTAATAATTTCGCCCACATTAATGAGATCGATGATTACGTAAGTGGAGTTGCTAATTTAATTAAGGATGACGGAGAAATTGTTATCGAAGTTCATTGGCTTAAAACTTTAATCAAAAACTTTCAAATAGGATTTTTATATCATGAGCATGTTTATTATTATTCTTTAAAAGCTTTGAACAATCTGCTCTCAAAGAGTGGGGTATATGTTAATTCTGTTGATAAAATTGATATTCACGGTGGATCAATAAGGGTTTTCTGTAGCAAGCAAAATCACCAAGACGAATCTGTTGAAAATATGTTTAAGGAAGAAGGAGACTTCGGACTATATTCTTTAGATGTATTTGAAAAGTTCTCGCAAAAAATAAAAAAGTTAAAAAAAGAAACTAGAAATTTCTTCGAATCAACTAAAAATAAAGGTATCAAGGTTTACGGCTATGGTGCGTCTGGACAGGCTAATACTTTAATGACCCTAATGGGAATTAATAGCGAAGATTTAGAATATATAATAGATGATTCACCGCTGAAATCTGAGAAGTTTACCCCAAATAACTATATTCAGATTCGTAATGGTAATTTTTTTGTTGACAACCCTCCTGATGTAGTATATATTATGGCCTATACTTTTGAAAAAGAAATAAAACAAAGCAACAAATGGTTTAAGGGGGAGTGGATTCATCCATTCAATTTATATAATGCTTCAGAATAAAAACATTTTAATTACAGGTGGTGCTGGTTTCTTGGGAAGAAATATAATCAAGAGGTATTATTCGAACAATCAAATAACATGCTACTCAAGAGATGAATCGAAGCATTACCTATTAAAAAAGGAGTTTCCAAAAGTTAATTTCATTATAGGAGATATTTATGATCTTGATAGCCTCAACGAAGCAGCGAAGAATAATCAGATAGGAATTTTCGCTGCGAGTATGAAACAGATAGAGGCCTGTGAAGCAAACCCGCATCAAGCAGTTAAGACTATCTGCATGGGATCAATAAACTCAAAAAGAGTTTGCCTAGAGAATCAGTTTGAGGCTGGAGTTTTCATATCCTCCGATAAGGCATGTGCCGCTACAACTATTTATGGTTCCTGTAAATACGTTGCAGAACAATCTTTTTTAAGTAGCTCAGGAATAAAATTAAACTCTTGCAGATATGGCAACGTTACAAATTCTACTGGATCAGTTATACCAGTGATAAAGCAATCTTTAGAAAATAAAAAAGAGGTTGAATTATTCTCAGAGGAAATGACAAGATTTTTAATTTCTCCGAATCAGGCTATAGATCTTATTGAAGAATCATTGACTGGAGATTTGAATGGAGTTTTTATTCCAAAATTAAAATCAATTAGGATAAAAGACCTTTTAGAAATCTATAAAGAAGAATTTAATTTGAAATATAGAGTATCAAAACCGAGAGCAAATGAAAAGATCCATGAATTAATGTTTTCCTCTGAAGAGGCTCCTAGAATAACCGAGAGAGAATCTTTTTTTGTAATATCAAAAGAATCAACTGAGTCGGAAATAAGAGAAGAGTATTCTAGTAAAAACAATATAATGGCAAAAGAAGAATTGTATCTAGAATTAAAAACAAATGGATTTTTCTTATAAAATTTTAATTTACGGACATAAGGGGTATTTGGGTGGCAAGCTTTTTGAAAAAATGAAAAAAATGGGTTTTAATGTTTTTAAAACTAGTATAAGATATCCACATGAAAATCTTTCTACTTTTCTGGATGCAGAAAAATTTGATATAATCATAAATTGTGCCTGCAAAAAAACTAAAGAACTCAAGTTATCAAATGTAGACTTGCCTATATTTCTTGTTAAAAAGTGTAAGCAGTTTATTCATTTTTGCACAGATGACGTTTATAGTGGTGAGGTCGGCGATTATAATAAAAAATCTGAACACGACCCAATTTCTGATTATGGAATTTCAAAATCGATTGTTGCCAAAGCACTCTCAAACTATAATAATTCCCATATAATAAGAACGTCCTTTGTAGGAAAAGATCCTGAGTGTCGTATGTGGAAGTCAATATGCGATGGGAATTTTAGCGGATGGGCTAATTACTATTGGAGCGGGGTATTAATTGAAGACCTTATAGAAGAAATATGTAGCAATCTTACATATATACTATCTTGTAGTTTAATTTTAATAGGTGGCAATCGACAAAGTAAATATGAAGTAGCCCTAAAACTTTCTGGAAATAAGTTTCCAATTAAAAGAAAATTTCTTTCTAAAACTATAGATAAGAGTTACTCTCACGATATCTATCTTCCATTTTAAAATCTAAACAAAAAACATGAGTAATATAAAAATAGGATTCCTGCTTTGCGCATATAACCAAGAGGAATTCATCGGCGACTGCCTTAAAGATTTAGTTAAATTTTCCACAAAAAATGGACATCTAATTAGCGCAGTATCCGTCCCCTTTGCCGAATATAAAGACCTTGAAGTTCAAGTGGACTCTACCACTGATATCCTTCGCAAGCGTCTTCTATCTGGAGATATAGACTTCCTAACCGACTCACCAGATCACATGGCGGAAGCCGATGCGCGAACGGCTGCGCTAAAGCCTTTGTTGGATTGTGATTTGATTTGGCTAGTTGATTCAGACGAGATTTATTCCTATGAGCAGCTTAATGATATAGCTAATTTTGTAGAAAATTCAGAATTTATAAATTGGTTCAGTTTGTCATTTAAAAATTATGTCGGAGAGGGTTACTTGAAGGAAGCTTTTACTCCTCCCAGAATATTTAATACTAAAATAAAAAATGGAAAACTTTCTCATTTTTATTATGATAATGATGTTATGTATGATACAAAGTACGGACAAGTTAATTATAAAGTTATGTCCAGCAAGTTAGTCCCAGCTTCTGTGGCATGGATAGATCACCATAGTTGGACTAATACAGATAAAAATAAATTAAAGTGTGACTACCAAAACAAGCACTTCGGACATTGTTCCTACAAGTGGGAAGAGGGGCAGGGGATTATTTTCGATGACAATTACTACAAAAAAACAGGGGAACTAAAACCAGAAATTATATATGAATAAAGAAACGATAGAAGTACAAGTAGATGGAGAAGTTGAACAAAGAAATATTGATTATTCGGTATATCGAGGTAAAGACGAGGATGGTCATTCAAAATTTGTTGATTACCCAACTTTACTACCTAAAGAGCATTTTTATGAGGATGAGAAGGGTCTTAAGATTTTCACCTCCATTGTTGACTGATAAAAAATAAAATATTTTCCTTCCGATCTTGCCCTAGGTGTAATACTTAGTGTGAAGATCTCTTTAATTTTTTTTTTAATAGTTTCATTATTATTATTTTGGGTAACATTGCCTAATGATAATAGTTCAAACTACTATACCACTACTGGAACAAGTAATGGAAATTTTTTTGGCGAAAAAATTTTTGTAAAAAAAATTGAAATTGAGGATCTCAATATAGGTGATTTTATTGTTTTTGTAAAAGATAGAGTGAAGATCGTCCACCCAATAACAAATATTATTAAAGTGGAAGGTCAGATAGTAGCTTTTGAAACGAAAGGTTTGCGAAATAAAAGAAAAGATTCTGTAGTTTTCCCTCATGAAATCGTTGGTAAAGCTTATAAAGTCTTAGAAGATGGTAGTATAGAGGTAGATACGAAATCTCCAAGATAAATACACTAAAATATTGACTTTGTCAGTAGTTATGTTATACTTTTTTTAAGTTTAATAAAAAAATGTAATATTAACTTACCTATGAATAATAAAAGTATCTTCGAAGAACAAATTAGCAGAAAACCAAATCATTACCCTTGGACTGATAAGTTTATTGATGTCATGCATGATGGACATTGGACTCACAGAGAGTTTAATTTCTCTTCAGATATCCAAGACTTTAAGACTAAGCTAAGTGCACAAGAAAAACAGATCATAATTAGAGCTCTATCGGCTATCGGGCAGATTGAAATAGCAGTGAAAACTTTTTGGGCTAAATTGGGAGATAATCTCCCCCATCCATCAATTCAAGACATGGGATATGTTATGGCTAACATCGAAGTTATTCATAATGATGCTTACGAAAGGCTTATAGATGTTTTGGATATGCAGGATGTTTTTGAAGAAAATTTGAAGCTAGAGTGGATTCAGGGAAGAGTGAAGTATCTTAAAAAATATACTCATAGATACTACAAAGACAGTAAGAAGCAGTTTGTTTACGCTCTAATCCTCTTTACATTGTTCGTTGAAAATGTAAGTCTTTTTAGTCAATTTTATATTATAAATTGGTTTGGTCGAAAAAATTACCTCAAAGACACCAGACAAATGACTGCATATACAGTATTAGAAGAAGATATTCATTCAAAAGTTGGGATTAAGTTGGTGAATACTATTCGCAATGAAATGCCAGAACTTTTCGATGAGGAGCTTGAAGAAAGAATACTGCATGAAGCTGAAGAGGCATTCAAGTCTGAATCAAAAATTGTAGACTGGATGGTAAATGGGGTTGACGAAAATGGTCTTTCTGCACCAATATTAAAGGAGTTTATAAAGCAAAGAATCAATGAATCTTTGGATCAAATTGGATATAAAAAGAAGTTCGAAGTCGATGAGGAGTTGCTTCAAGAAACTACTTGGTTCGATGAAGAAGTTTTGGGCAATGCAATGACTGACTTCTTTAATTCTAGACCAGTGGAATATGCTAAAAACAACAAGAGCTTTGACGAAGGAGATTTATTTTAAAAAAATAAATCAGGGAAACACATTAATGAGAATTTAATAAGGAAATTCTCACAAATTAAAATTAAAATATATAATAATAAATATATATTAAAGAGATTTAAACTATGAAGAAATATTACTGGCTAAACGAAGATTCTAAAACATTCCTTAAAAGAGGTTATTTAAAAAAGGGGCAAGAAGCAGAAGACAGATACAAGGAGATTGCGGAAAATGCAGAAAAAATACTTAAAATAAAGGGATTCGCTGAAAAATTTGAAGACTATTTGAGCAAGGGTTTTTATTCGTTAGCTTCGCCCATCATTTCTAATTTTGGTAATGAAAAGGGTTTCTCTGTTAGTTGTTTTAACTCATACATTCCCGATGAAACTGCTGGCATTTTTGATAAGGTCGGGGAGGTCGGTATTATGTCAAAAATGGGAGGGGGAACATCTGGTTATTTCGGAGACTTAAGGGCTAGAGGATCTTTAATTCAAAACGGAGAGGGCGGCCAGTCCGATGGTGCTGTAAGATTTATGGAGCTGTTTGATAAAACTGCTGATGTCATTAGTCAAGGTAGCCAGAGAAGGGGCTCTTTTGCTGCTTACCTTCCTGTAGAGCATAAAGATATTGAAGAGTTTCTTTTGATCAGAGAAGACGGTAATCCCATCCAAAATATGAGTATTGGGGTTACAATAACTGATGACTGGATGGATTCAATGAAGAATGGCGACAAGGATAAGAGAAAAATTTGGGGCAAAATCATTAAAAAGAGATTTGAAACTGGATATCCATATTTGTTTTTTACAGATACGGTAAACAACTCAAACCCAGAATGCTACAAGGATAAGAATATCAAGGTTAATGCCTCTAATTTATGCTCGGAGATAACGGGCGTTAGCGATAGTGATAATTCTTTTGTATGCGTACTGTCTTCTCTAAATTTGTTAAATTGGGATGAAATAATTAAAACTGACGCAATTGAAACTTTAATTTATTTTTTAGACGCTGTAAACGAAGAGTTCATTCAAAAAAGTGAAGGTGTTAGATATATGGAAACCGCACATAACTTTGCGAAAAAATATAGAATGCTCGGCTCTGGTGTATTGGGTTGGCACTCCTACCTTCAGTCTAAAAACATTCCCTTTGAGAGCTTGGAAGCAAAGATTAAAAATAGTCAAATTTTCGAAGAAATTCAAAAAAAGAGCCACAAAGCCTCTATGGATTTAGCTAAAAAATATGGAGAACCCGAAGGCTTAAAGGGCTTTGGCATGCGCAACAGCCATACCAATGCAGTTGCACCAACAACTTCCTCAAGTTTTATTTTGGGGCAAGTATCTCCATCAATAGAACCCCTAAACAGCAATTATTTTGTAAAAAAGCTGGCTAAAGGAAACTTCACATACAAAAACCCGTTTTTGCTGGAGCTTCTTGAGGAGAAGGGTGAAAATACGGCAAGTGTTTGGCGGTCTATATTAACACATGGAGGATCTGTTCAGCATCTGGATATTCTAACCGAAAAAGAAAAGAGCGTCTATAAAACTTTTGGAGAGATATCTCAAAAAGAAATTATCATTCAGGCAGCTAACCGTCAAAAATTTATTGATCAATCGCAGTCTCTAAATATCATGGTTCCATCATCGGCCAAGCCGAAGGAAGTAAGCGATCTAATGATTTTGGCTCACGAAATGGGTGTTAAAACCTTATATTACCAAAGAAGCTCTAATCCCTCACAAGAATTGTCTCGAAATATCATGAATTGTACTTCTTGCGAGGGGTAATTCACTATTCTATAAATTTAATGTAATAAAATATTATGATAGAAAAACTTTTTCATACAACCTTGGGTAGGTTGTTCGGCGTTTTAGCTATATCTTTGGTAACTTGGGTCGGGACTGTTATAGTCGGACACTGGAACACAAAAGTGGCATCTCCCCAGTATGTTAATCAACAAATTGATCATTTTGTTGGCGAGATTGAATCCAAGATTATTCTTAGAGAAGCAGAGTTTAATAAAAATCTTCTTGAAATTAAGATAAAAAGTAATAATACTGAGGAAAATTTAATTACTGAGTTTCAAAAAGCAAGAGAGTCCAATATAATTTTCCAAACTCAGCTCACATCAGATATGAGTTATTTGATAGAAAAAGTGGGAGAGATAAAAGAAGATAATAAAGAGGTCGAAAATAGGTTGAGAAAAATTGAATCAGGGAGTAAAAATTGAATCAGCAAATTAAAGGTATTAAGCATGAACTAATTGAAGATATCCAGAATAATATTCGTTGTGTAGACAAGTCTGTTAATGATATGTTAAAAAAACACAAATGGGGATCTAGTAAAAAATGGGAAAATGATAAAATTTTAGATAAATATTCTGAGTGCTTAAAAGACAGGGAATATACCTCATTTTTTTTAAAAAAAATTAAAGCATCAAGAAGCGAAAAAAAAATATTTGATTGGCTAGAGGAATGCTCTTTTTTCTTTGAAAAAGTTGAAGCAAATATAATTGCTTTAAGCGATTTAATAAAAAAAGATTCTTAAATAATATTTTAATCTTTCTCACTTGTTCGAATTTATTGTAATATAATTTATGAAATGGAATAAAACATGCGAACTGTACTCGGTTTCCTGCGATGGGAAGCAAACACTTTTTAATCTTGAAGGTAAGAAAGTTTTGCGTCAAATTACCTCTCAGGAAGATGCTGTTAAATTTCTGATCCAGAGAAAATACGAGCCATTTAAAATCGATGATATGGTGGAGCAAGTCGAGGAAGTCGTAGAACAAGTCGAGGAAGTCGTAGAACAAGTCGAGGAAGTCGAGGAAGTGGTAGAACAAGTCGAAGAAGTCGTAGAACAAGTCGAAGAAGTCGAGGAAGTCGAGGAAGAAAAAACTTATTTTAAAAAATCTTCTAAAAGGAATAGTTGAAAAATATTCTATTATGCCTAAAATAGGGCATGAAAAAGATTTTAATCACAGGTGTAAGCGGCCAAGACGGGTCCTTGATGGTGGACTATCTCCTAGAATTGGGTCATGAGGTCTACGGACTCGTTAGACATTCCGCATCAGCAAACGACCGAAACTATAGGCACAACCTAGATAATAAAAATTTTCATCTGGTGACTGGAGATATTACAGACTTCTCCTGCATGTGTCATGTAGTTAAGACTATACAGCCAGACTATTTCATCAATTTAGCCGCAATGTCTTTTGTCGCCGAAAGTTGGAATTCCCCAGTATCAACATTCGAAATAAATGCTAACGGGGTTTTGTATTGTTTAGAGGCTATTAGGCTTCATCAGCCAAAATGTCGCTTTTATTCGGCAGGAACAAGCGAGCAACTATCCGAAGTAGACTATGTTCCCCAAGACGAAAATCATAAAAGAACTGCGAAATCTCCATATGGTGCAGCCAAAATAGCGGCAGAGCAATTGGTTAGAGTTTATAGAAATTCTTATAACCTATATGCTATTCATGGCATTCTATTTAATCATGAGGGAGTTCGAAGAAACGAATGTTTTGTATCTCGTAAGATTACAAGTAATGTAGCTAGAATAAAAAAAGAGCTCGACAATGGGAAAATTCTCAAACCATTGGAAATAGGTTTTTTGGATAGTGAAAGAGACTGGTCTGATGCCGAAGATTTTGTCCGTGGAATTTGGATGATGTTAAATCAAGATCAGTTTAATAAATCTGATAAGTCAGTGAATTTAGAAAATTATGATACTAATTCGCTAAAAGAGTATGTATTATCTAGCGGTGAGTGCCATAGCGTCAGAGAATTTGTTGAAAAAGCGTTTGAAGTGGCTGGAATCAAAGGGTTTTGGGAGGGAGAGAAAGAGCTCGAAAAGTATATTATGTTATCAAACGGTTTGCCCGATGAAAAACAAGTCGATTTGGTTAGTATAAACCCAAAGTTTTATCGCCCCTTTGAAGTTACCAAACTACACGGTAGTTATGAAAAAATTAAAAAAGATCTAGGATGGGAACCAAAGGTTAATTTTGAAGAATTAGTAAAGAAAATGGTGGAGAATGATATTAAATTGCTTGACAATTAATATGTCTTATGACATATTAGTTTGAATGAAAGATAAAGTATTAAAAAATAATGAAGAGCCATCAATCATAGAAATCAACAGTGCGATTGATTTGTCTAAGCAGAGATCAAACTCTGTAATGGTAGCTAAAATTGAAAAGTCTGTTTTAGAAAACGAAGAAATGTATAACGCCATGCGAAAACTTTTCGACGATCTTAGACTAAAAGTTGACATTGATGATACGACTCATTTTATGATTACTGCAGAAGAGGTTGATATTTATTCTTGGACTGAAAAAGACCTCTCGGAAATCGGCTGGTCTAAGAACAAATAAATTTACTAATGATTAGAGCAATCTTCCAGTCTACGGGATTTGAATCTGGCGAATTTGGCAAAAAGGGTAACTATATCTTTTCTGATATATCCCAAGACGATGAGCCCCTCGCTGATAAATATGTTTTTTCACAATTAAAATGCATTAAAAATCTAAAACCCAAAAAAGGGGATGTATTTCAATTTAATGCGCAACTGGACTATGAGGATGGTTTAAAGATAAAGAGGCCTAAAAATGTAGTTAAAGTCGATCTATCACACCTAAAAGAAGGTTATGAGTATTGCCTGACCAAATTTCTAAAAGAGAGTAGAGTTGTAACGAAGGAAGATTCTAGAAACGAGAAGGTAGCATATATCAGAATGACTACTCTATTTGGAGAGAAATTATTTAGATATATAACCCTGCCATTTAAGCTGAACTCTCTACACTGGTTTACTACTGAAGATGGTTTAAAATTCTGTAAAGAACAGAAATTAAAAATGGACAATTCCGAGAAGGACATTATCATTCATAAGAAGGAGATTAAGCTTGAAAAAAACAAGATTGGCGATGATATATGTACAAACAATAAGAAGAAAAATTTAATAGGATTTTTAAAATAGAAATATAATTATGACAACAAAAAAAACAAAAAAGAAAGCAGAGGGTTTAACACCAGAAGAGTTATTGACTCAAACCCTTAAAGATAATAAGACAGACCACTACAATTTCCATAACACAACTTATTATGAAATAAGTCAAGGAAGCTTACTTTTAGACTTGCATGTTGGAAAGATTACCCCCGGAGTTATCCGACATGTTGGCGTTTCTAGAGGTGGAAAAACTTCTCAAATGCTTGAAGATTTAAAGCAATTTTTAAAAGCCATGCCAGATGGAAGGGGGTTTTGGATTCTTGCCGAAGGTCGTTTAAGTGAGAAGATTAAAAAGCGTTCTGGGTTGAAATTCGTTTATAATCCAGAAGATTGGGTTGATGGTTCGGTATTCGTACTAGAGTCTAATGTTTACGAATTGGTCTTTGATACAATCAGAAAATTGCTGGGAAATAATCCATTTAATAAAAAGTATTTTTTTGTTATTGATTCTACAAATGGTCTTAAGAGCAAGGCAGATCTAGAAAAGGGAAGCAGTGAAGCAACAAAGGTGGCTGGAGGAGCAGTAATGACTTCCGACTTCCTTAGCAGGGTAACACTCGCGATGACAAAGTTCGGACATATTCTCGGTGTCATCGGTCAAGTTAGAGCTAGACCTAAGATTAATCAATATGAAAAACAAGATCCATCCCTATCTAATGCAACTGGAGGTAATGCCCTAGATCATTACCCGAACATTTTCCTCCAATACGAACCCAAATATAAGTCAGATATTATTGGTGATGTCAGCGATCCACTAGGTCATTGGGCTAAAGTAATTGTGGTCAAAACCGATAATGAAAAAACTACTGTCGTTAAATATCCTATTAAATATGATCAGGATGGCAAGGGTGGTTCTGTTTGGAGGGAGTATGAAATTGCAGATTTAATGCTTCAATGGGGGATGCTGACCAAAGCAGGTGCTTGGCTCAAGATGTGTAGTAATTTAACAAAAGAACTAAGAGAGGAAGGCTTTATCGACAAAGAGGACGAAGAGTTTTCAATTCAAGGCATGGATAAGCTTCGCGAATGGCTAGAGCAAAATGGGGAACTCACGGACTATATGTTTAATAAGTTTGAGAAGCTTCTTTCTTGAAGATTAAAAATATATTTGGCGAAGAAGTCAGTAAGTCTTTTAAAAAATATAAAATAGATTGGGATAGAAAAGTATCAAATCCTCAAAAAAGAGTAAAAGATATTATTAAAGGTTATTGGCTTGCATCAGATTGCTATGAGGAACTTTACATTCCAAGTAGCAAGCTGAGGGTAGATCTGTTCAATGCTTCTGATAAAACTGTCATTGAAATTTCTCCGCTACAGCACCAACAATATAATTCTTTTCTTCATGGATCTAGATTGAAATATCTTGAAGCTCAAAAAAGAGACCTGCAGAAAATAGATTGGTGTAATATAAATAATTTTAAATATATTGAGATTGATGAGGAAGATTTAAAGGGCAATGATGAAGATATATTAAGTAAAATACTAAGCTAATAATTAAATTCGTTATGTTATTTAAAATCATAGGCTCTAACAGAAGGGTGAAACGCGATATAAGCGACCATATAATAGATTGGGACACCAAAGTAAAAAGGGGTGGCAAAAAAAACTTCGGGAAGCTTCAGTACAATGTAAAACAATTATTGAAACCTCATTGGGGATTACATGTAGTAAATGAAGAGTTCCCTGTCCCTGCGGTAAGAAGCGAAAGGGGGAGAAGTATTGATTTTATTAATTTCACAAAAAGAATTTGCGTTGAGGTCGATGGCGTACAACATAATAAAAAAAGTTGGTGTCATAAAAATAAATATCAATTTTTCAAACAATTACGTAATGATAATTGGAAAGAAGAGTGGGCAGAGCTTAATGGTTTTAATATGTTTAGAATCTATGAAACTGACGAATTAAATGATGAATTGTTGTACAAACTTGGAATTCTTTCTTGACTGGATTCCAAAAATATGCTAAAATAACTTATGAAAAATAAAGAAAAGCTTAAAAAGGTTAATCTCCTTTTGGACGAAATGAAAGTTTTTGTTGCCTATTTGGAAGATACTCATAAAGATTTGAAAACGAGAGAATCGGAATCAGAATTTTGTGATAGACCTTGGGGAGCTATAAAAAATCGTGCTAAATCCTTTAGAAATAGTCTTTTAGAATTCTATCGATAAGCTTCTCTAGAACCCCCTCAAAGTGTAAAAGTAATTATGGAAAAAAAATTAATTGAAAAATGCGTTTCCATGTTCCGAGATGGAGCAGGAAAAATGGAAGTGGTCAGGCTGATCATGGAACGGACTGGACTAAAAGAAACCGCCGCAAGAAGTAGAGCAACAAATATTTGGAACAATGAATTTGAAGAGGAGTATATCCCAGTTCAAAATCGGGGGCAGGAAGATTTCAAATCTGAAGATAATGGTTTTAAAACTGGCGGTGCAAGGTTTGACCAGAATGACGAAAATAGCGCAACGGCTGAATCTAAAAACGAGAACGTCAGAACCTTGGAAGATTTGCTAGAAATTTGTAATGTTGACTTAGAATACTGGGAAGTCGAAAGGCATATAATTAATAAATGGGAGGTCGCCGCTAAAGATAATGTGGGCGATCTTCGGCACTCTCCACTCTATCAGGTAAAGGCTTGGCTAAAAAAACGCGAAGTCAAAAACGCGGAGGAGGTCGTAAATTATTTTAAAAAATCCTTACAAAGTATTTCCCCAACAATTCAAAAGAGAAATGCTGGCGGAAAATATATGTATGAAATTTCTATACCCGACCTGCATTTGGCTAAACTTGGATGGGAGCCAGAATCTGGGCAGGACTATGATGTTAATATCGCTGCTAATTTATTTAGATCAGCAGTAAAAGATCTTTTAAATAGAGTGAATTTGGATGAAGTAGGTAAAGTTCTTCTTCCAGTCGGGAATGACTTTTTTAATTCAGAGGGTCTTTCTGGGGCTACTACCGCAGGAACTCGACAAGATGATGATTCTAGATGGCAAAAGTCTTTTAGCGTTGGTTGTAATTTAATCGCAGAAGTTGTTGATGAGTTATCTAAAAAAATCAACGTAGATATTGTTATTGTTCAGGGAAACCATGATTTCGAAAGAGATTATTATCTTGGGGAATTCTTGAGGGCTTGGTATAGAGGGAATGAAGCAGTAAATATAAATAATAGCCCTAAGTCTCGAAAGTATGTTGAATTTGGAGAAAACCTTATCTTGTTTACTCATGGGAATGAAGAAAAGCAGAGCGAGCTTCCTTTGTTAATGGCTACCGAGCACCCTAGTTTTTCAAAATGCAAATTTAGAACAGCACATTTGGGACACCTTCACCAGACGAGAGTAGTAGAAAACAAAGGGGTTACAGTAAAAATCTTACCATCTCTATGCGCTAGTGATGCATGGCATAAAATTAAGGGTTTTTGCGGGAATAGAAGATCTGCTATGGGTTTTTTATATGATCCAGTTTATGGCGAAGTAGCAAACTACTACTATAACGTAGTTTAGCTATTTAAAATAAACTTATCATTTAGGCTGTGCGTCCGATCCGCATAGTCTATTTATTAAATTACGTGTGTTAGCGAAATCTGTTTCGTGAACATATATATTAATTGTACTTGACTAGTAACAAAACTACTATAGAATTACCATATGCCCAAAATTATAAGCGGTCCAAGTGACCAAAGTTTAGAGCGCAAATTTCTAGGAGGACTGATCCATAACGGAGTTGATGTCTGGATTGATATTTGCGACTTTATAAAAGAAGAAGATCTCACAAATAGCGGAGTTAAGATGCTGTTTAAGGTTTGTAGACTTCTTTTAGAAGAGAATAAAACTTTAGATTCTGCGATCATATCTTCACGCTGCAAATCTCAAGGGATTACAATTAACGAAGGAAATGTCGGAGACTTTATAGAAAATCTTTTGATTTCCCCTTTAAATGTTAAGTCTAGCATTGAGGCTGCACAGGAATTGATAATGCTCCGAATTCGTCGGAATAAAATAGATAATGCTAGAGACATTGCTAAATTTTCTCAAGACTTTGAAGGAACAAATTTGTCAGATTTCGCTAATGGAGCGGAAGAAATCTTCGCTGGTGGTAACGATATCATTCTTGATAAGCATGAGCCAATTAACATCGCTCAAAGTGCCTACGAAATCGTAGAAGAACTTGGCAATAACGATGGTGAATACGTCATTAAGACCCCTTGGCCCACCTTTAACGCTGCTTTCTCTGGTTTTAGACCCAAGGACTCGTACTGCATAGCTGGAAGGCCTTCACACGGCAAATCTGGCGTCCTACTTTCGCTTGCTCAATTTTGCGCGAATGAAATTGAAGATAATTTTATCGATGGTAAAAGATTGCCAGTTCTATACCTAGACACCGAAATGAACGCGAAGGAGCAGACGTTACGCTGGGCGGCGATGGTAGCTGATGTTGATCCCTATTTAGTAGAAAGTGGAGACTGGAGGAAAAATAAAGATTGTGTAGAAAAAATTAGAAGTGTCCTTAAAGACAAGTCTTCTACTGACAATTTTCACCATGTCTACGTTCCGGGTCTTTCGGCAATGGAAATTCGTTCTATTTTCCGTCGATGGGTTCGGAAAACCTGTGGTCGGGATAACGTAGGAATTGTAGTTTTTGATTATCTGAAAATCACTGGAGAAGAGCTTAAGGGAGCATCAAATCCAAGACTTGAAATGGGTTATAAGCTTGATATGCTTAAAGATGAAATCAAAGACAACTCTAATTGCACCTTTCTCTTTGGAGCACAAAGAAACAGGTATGGGGAAGATGATGACAGTTCTATTGCAGAATCAGACTATATCCAGCAACTTTCTACTTGGACAGGTCTAATTAAAAAGAAATCTATGGCTGAGCTTGCAGAGCAGCCAGCAGATGAATTCGGCACTCACATGTTGATCCCTACAAAATTCAGAAAACTTGGTAAGGATGGTCAAAACTTTGAAAATCCAGTAAAGATTGAGGGAAAGTACTTGAGGAATTGGATTAATCTTGACTTCTCTAATTTTAGATTTAATGATATGGATGATGGCAGGGCGGTTCAAGATTACTTGAGTTTAGTTTCTACTAATAAGGGAGATAATAATAGAAGACAAATACCATAATTAAAAATTTTCATGTCAAACGTTAAGCAAATTCTGCGAAATAATGGAGTCAAAATAACTAGCGAAAACGATTCGGGTTTCGCTCAGTTTTGTCCGTCCTATCGAAATTCTAAAAATCCAATGGGAGCTTCGATCAATCTCAAAACTGGTTGGGTGATTGATTGGAGTCAGGATGAAAAATTTCCATTAGATGTTTTAATCAAAAAGCTTGGAGGGAAAGAACTTTCAAAGGAAGATCTTGAAAATCTGCAGCCAATCTTTGAACAAGCGGATGAAAAAGAAAAAACCTTTTGGAAAAGGGATTCCCTTGTCCATTTTTTGCCAAACCATACTTATTGGCTAGATAGAGGAGTATCTAAAGAAACTTTAGACTTCTTCCAAGGGGGAGTGTCTCATAGTGGTAAATTGTACCAGCGTTATGTATGGCCAGTTTTTGACCGCCACCAAAGAATCGTTGGATTTACAGGGAGAGATTTGAGTGGTGAGGCTAAAATTAAATACAAACATGAGGGGAAGAGTTCTTACTTTCTTTTTGGTTTGTTTAATAAGCTTGGCAATTCTACTCCGATACTTTCTAGTATTTTAGAAGCCAACGAGGTTATTCTTGTCGAGGGTCCATCCGATTCAGTTGCTTGTTACGATGAGGGGGTTAAATTTGTATTACCCACAATTGGTTTGAATATTTCTAAAACACTAATGAGTTTTCTCATAGGAATAAATCCAGATAAAATCACCATCTCTTATAATAGGGATGATAATTTTGCGGGTCAAAACGCAGCTGTTAAAAACTTCTCGAAACTAGCACAGCACTTCGATATCGAAAAGCTCTCTATTAAGTATCCCATCGGTAATGATTTGGCAGATAATAAAAAAGAAATTCGGAATTGGGTTGACAAAGAAGATGATTCTGCTATATTTGAGTTTCGAGAAAAATTTAAAAGATTAAGAAATAATAATAAAAAAATGACTCAACAAGAGATTAAAATAGGAAAAATGTTTTAAGAAAAATTAAAAAATGATTATATTAATTAAAATAATAATAACTTATATACTGGTAGGCATTCTTTTTTGCGTGGCTGAAGAAAAATATAAAAACTATATACTACTGAAACTCTCGTACTCAAATTTAGAGGGTAAAGATTATGAGCGGATGGAGTCTATAGCTAAATTATATTTAGAAAAAATTTCTTATCCAAATTTAAGAGCATCGGCCTCCTTGTTTTTCATTCCAGTTTTAGTACCTTATATCTTAATTTGTCATGGAAAAAAATAAAATTAAACTAGGTATCTTCTGCTCGTCTTCTTTTAAAAATTATCCCTTCATTGAGGGGGTCTTAAATAAAAAAGTTGAAGAAATCGGATTAATCATTTCGAACAATTCTGGCTACAAATTGCCAGAGAAATATTCTCACGAAAAGAATATTCCAACGCTATCCTACCCGATTGGTAAGAATTTAAATGCTCTAAAGGCTAACGACCTAATCATTAAAGCTTCTGACTGTGTTTTAATTGTTGACGACGGAAATTCTAAGAATAATGATACTATCCGCAAAAAATGTGGTATTATAAATAAAAAATTTACATTTATTAATGCTCCGCTTGAAGATACAATTTTAGATGCGGTTAAAGAATTTTTTGATACATTTGAAAAAGCCAAGGAAAGTGACTTGAGGGATTGGGTTTGCGAATCCAAAAGGGGGTTTGATAAATTAGTTAAACTTCGGGAAAAATATCACAAATTAATTAAATAATCATGAGTAATAAAAAAGAATTCGCTCTTTCACCTAGCCGTATAATGAGTTATGTGAAGTGTTCGTATGTATATTACATGGAGAATGTTCTCATGCTGGACAGTGGGAAAAACTTTGGCAATATGAGAGGGAGTGTTCTCCATGATGCATGTGAGCTATTAATTAAGAAGAAATATAAAGATAGAGTTCAAAAAATTATTGATAGTGGTAGCATACTTAGCGATCCAGCTCTCGTTAGGTATCTAAAAATCAAAGGATATGGAGAGGGTTTGAGAGATGAGTATGACCATAAGGGCAATCATAATTTTGAAATGATTTGCGATATGCTATATGTCGTTCTTTCTAATGACTTTTATTGCGAGGGATGGGATATCGATTACGATAATCTTGAGGTTAAATTTACATTAAGGAGCGAAGATCCAGAATACGTAATCCGTGGGCTTATTGATAAGCCAACCAAAAAGGACGGAGTCTATAAAATTTTAGATTATAAATCTAGTCAGTCAAAAAAATCCAAAAAAGACTTGGAAATGGAAATCCAAGCTTTGTGTTATATTTTATATTGCATTAGATCTTTAAAGGCAGAAGACGCTACGGTAGATTTTATTTTTGCTCGATTCCCAGATGATCCGATAGATCGTATCGAAAATATATCCAAAAATGAATTGCTGGGCTTCGAATATTATCTTTCCGATTTATATTCTTATTTAAAAAATTTCGATGAAAGAAAGTCAACGGAACATCTTGCGGCAGACAAGGGATATATTAAAGATGGTGGATTTGAAGGGAAAGTCATGTGCGGATATGCTCAGTACGAAGGACATTCTTACCCAGAAACTCATAAAGATAAAGACAAAAGGGGCAAGCCTTATTACTGTTGTCCATATAAATTTTCATTCACTTATTATTCGCAAAGAGATATTGATGGAAATATCTTAAAATCTAGTAAAAATATAGAAAATCTAGAAGAAAATGGGAAATCCTATATTACAGAAGAGTTCCATAGTGGATGTCCCGCATTTAAATGATTATAAAATTCTCTAATAGGTTTAAAATTTGTAATATTAGTTATGAAATGGCTATTATTAATTTTAGTCTTAGCTGGTTGCTCCTCGACTAAAAAGGCATCTAATAAGATATTTTCCTACAAACTTCCTGATACTGGAAGTATGGAACCAGCTCTTTCTGGAGGCGATATAATTTATTTAGACTATTCATTTCCCTATGAGTATCTCAAAACTGGAGATATAGTAGCTTATTATGATGACAGATACGGAATGATTAATGGAATTTTACATAGAATTGTAAAAAATTCTCCGCCGAAAGAATGGGTGGTTAAGGGGGATAATAACCCAAGCATCGACAGATACAATCTTAATGAAGAAAGTTATTATGGGAAGTTAATTAGGGTTGATTTTAAATAATTATATTTGATCATTGTTTTATGATTCTAGTCATAGGAGAAAATATTACAGATATATTTTTATATTGTAGCTCAGAAAGGCTATCTCCAGAGGCATGCTGTCCAGTATTAATACCTAAAAATAAAATTTTAAATTCTGGTGGTGCTGGGAATGTTGTTGAGAATTTGAAATCTCTCAGAAATAAAGGAGTCATTGGAATCCACCAAAAAAAAGAAATAGCTAAAACTCGATATATTGTTGGGAACCAACATGTTATGAGGTATGATGAAAATGATAATTGCGAAAACCTAAAAATTAAAGAACTTGAGGAGAGTCTATCAAAAAGGGGTTTAAGGTTGTCTAGATTTAAAGCAGTAGTAATTTCCAGCTACTCGAAAGGTTTCGTAACTCCTAAACTAATAAAGGATATAAGAAAAAAATATGATGGACTGATTTTTATTGACACTAAAGATAAGAAGGGTGACTGGTGTGAATTGGTAGATTTTATAAAAATAAATGACAAAGAGTGGTTTGAGAATTTTAATTCAAAATACGAAGGAAGTGCGAATATCTTCGTCACAAAAGGCTCCGAGGGGGTTGATTGGATAAATAAAAATGAAAACTTTAAGGTTGATCCTATTGAGGTTGCGGATTTTGTCGGAGCTGGAGATTCATTTTTCTCCGGATTTATTACAAAATACTTAGAGTCTAAAGATGTGAAAAAGGGTCTTGACTTTGCAAATAAGTGTGCTAGAGTATCGGTAAGTAAAAAGGGGGTAGTCTCCGTTAAAAAAGAAGAAATTGCTGAGGATTAAATAATCCCAACTCTGGTAAAGATAAAATGAAATGCAGTAAATTTGGCACTAACCTAGAAGTTAGTAAGAACCTAAACATATCTTTTTGCGCTGGCTGTTTTGATGGTTCGTACTTGCATGATGGCCATAAACATTTAATAAGCAGGATGGTAGAATCTTCCAATTACCAAGTGATTGCGATAAATTCCGATGACTATATAAGAAGGCACAAGAGGGAGCCGATTTGCCAACAAGACGAAAGAAAAAACCGACTATTAAAATTAGGGCTTGACGAAGTAGTAATTTTCAATGAAGATTCGCCAATACAAATAATTAAAACAATTGAGCCTCAGAATATTTTCGTGGGAGATGATTATACTTTAGATCGTGTAGCTGGATATCCAGAATGTAAAGAGTGGGGAGGTGAAGTTCGCATAATAAGTCGAATAAACGGAATATCAACAACAAAAATAATTAATGAAATTAATTTATATTGACCTCGATGGAGTTTGCGCAGATTTTACCAAGAATGTTTCCGAAATGTTCAAGCTCACAAATACCCCAATACATTTGCCAGAAAATCTTGCTCCTTGGACTTATGAGGGTGAAGAGCGTCAGCGGTTAAATATTGTGATGGAAACGTATAATTTTTGGATAAACTTGGAGCCTTACCTATGGTCTAAAGGTTTAGTTGAATTATGCCAAAAATACGGGGATGTTAGATTCCTATCTAAAGCTCGCCCGAATTCTGGCTGCATGGCAGGTAAAATGGACTGGATTTTAAAATATTTTCCAGAAATGAAACACAAAACTATCTTGACAACTCAAGATAAATGGGTATGCTCTAGCCCTAACAGTATTCTTATAGATGACGACCTTCGCCATAAAGACGGATGGACAAATGGCGGTGGGTATTATTATCACTGGGAAGAGTTAAAGGGATGCCAAGAAGGAAACACAATAGCAAAAAAAAGAATAATTCAATTGGAGAAAATTTTAAATGAGTAAAGCCATATTAGCCAAACCGAATATAATTTATTATATTCCTGAAAAAACCCTAAAAGACCACGAAGAGGGTAAAATAGTCTTCAAACATGAAGATGAAGACAAAGAGTTAAAACTAGAAGTTTGTGGTAGACTGGCCAACGGATATAATATTAAATTACATGATTAAAAAACCAAAAATAGTAAATAAAAATTGGGGTGGCGAAATCCATTGGACTAACAACATTGATTATTGTGGTAAGACTTTGGTTTTAAAAAGCGGTTTTCATTGTAGCTTTCATTCTCATTGGAAGCGTGAACATTTTTTAATTCAAAGCGGAAATGTAAGACTAGCCTTAGAGAAGCGTCTACTGGGACAAGAGGGGATCGGTGAGATGGTTTTCTTCGACTTGGTTAAGGGCGATTGCATTGAAATACCACGCGAATCTTGGCATACATTCTATGGAGTTACTGATAGTGAAATTATTGAGTTTTCAACTCCAGACGAAGAGTCAAAAAGGCTTTTCCCAAGTGGTCGCAATGATATGACAGTTTGGGAGGATTTAGTTTTAAAGACGGGGGAAAATTATAAATGAAAACAATATTAATAACTGGATCGGAAGGATTTATAGGTTCTAGATTCTCAGAACTCAATAAAAATAAATATAGAATTTTTGATCTAAATAAGTCACATGCGGGAAACTTATTCGAAAATAAATTAAACGATTTTGAATCTTTAGTTTGGTTCGACTGTAAAAACCACAAAACTTATGAATTTTCAGACATGGATGCAGTTTTTCATTTTGGAGCAGAAACGGATACTACCTCGAATAACACTCAAGAATATTTTAAATACAATTGTTTATTCACCAATCGTCTTATCGATGAATGCTCTGAATACAATATTCCTTTAATATTTTCTTCCTCCGCATCGCTTTATGGATCTGGGGATAATATTCCTCTTAATCTTTACGCTTGGAGTAAGTGGGTAAGCGAAAAATATGGGGTTGAAAAAGCTAATAGAAAGCTTCAAGAAAATGTAATAAACAAAAGAAAGTCCTCGGTTAATAAATGGAGGTTCGCGGCCCTACGCTATTTCAATGTTTATGGTATCGGGGAACATAATAAAAACATTAAAATGACATCACTTGTATATCAAAATCTTAAAAATAGTAAGATTCAGTTATTTACTGGAAAGCCTACTAGGGATTTTGTATTCGTAGATGATATAGTATCAGCTAACGTTCACGCTTTTGAGACCAAGCAGTCTGGAGTATTTGATGTGGGTTGCTCCTCCCCAAGAAGTTTCGAGGACATCGCGAGCTGCCTCGGTGCTGAAGTGGAATATATAGATAATCCCATAAAAAGCCAGTATCAGTTTTATACA
>Ga0070748_1000389_pt1 | contig 22062 bp, 14 predicted proteins | sample VirMetDEL_Nov_12_FD_77015 | JGI IMG/M metagenome (GOLD analysis project Ga0070748, IMG submission 77015) | Aqueous microbial communities from the Delaware River and Bay under freshwater to marine salinity gradient to study organic matter... | ecosystem: Environmental > Aquatic > Marine > Coastal... | reverse complement strand
CTTATAGGCTTTGCTAAATTCTCCTCTGCAAACTGCTGTAAACCTTCCCTATAATCTACTAAATTATTTAAATAAGAAGCTTTTTGACCTTCTTCGGTCTTTAACATGTCTATAGTACTCATTAACCCAATAGCAACGTCTGTACCAATTGTTTTAAAAGATTGCTCTGCTATATCAGAAAAAGCATAACTTCTTTTAAAATCATCTATTAAATCAGCAGTTCTATCTAAGTTAGATAAAGCTCTTCTTCTTTCAACACTTTCAAACTTTATTTGATTTATTAAATTTTTTCTATAAATAAAATCTTCAGTACTTGTTATAGGTTGGTCTTTAATATTTTCATATTGACTATAAAAATTTGATACTTTATCTGTTTTTTTATTTATAAAAGATACTTGTTCTTCAATGGCTTTTTTACTTTTAGAAAGTATTTCTTTTCTTTCATAATCAGGTAATTTACTTAAAAATACAGTTTGATTAGCTTGTTTTTTGTCTTCAATTTCTTGCTCAGACAAAAATTCAGATTCTTCAAATAACTTACCATTTGAACTTTTCCAATAATCAAATTCTTCTTTTTCTTCAAGCTTAAATTCACCTTGTTGAAAACGTTTTAACTTAGATTTCTTTTTATTTATAGCTTCCTGTTCTATATCTATATTGGAAATTTTATCATATTCAAAAAGTATTTCTTCTTCTCTTTCTTTTGATATAGGATCAGGTATAAACTCAGTATTTGCTTGTGTACCTGTTTTAGGCTGTTCTGGTAATGCCAAAGAAATATCTACCAATTGTGATCCCGTAGGAGTTAGTTGTATTTCGGGTGCTGCAGTTTCCTCCACAACCGCACCCGGCGTTGTGGGAGTTGTCTTTCCCGGCTTTTCAATAACATTATATTCTTTCATATAGTCTTCAAAAGCCATGTTAGATTGCTTAGCTGCTTCAGTAATTTGCTCTAAGCTATATTCTTCTCCATTAAATTCAAACATATTAATTATTTTTTAACAGGTAAACTACCAATATTAATTACTTCGTTTTGTTCAGACGGTCCTTGATTATCTGGATATTTTTTCATAGCTTCTTCTGGCAACGCTCCTGATAATAACAAAACAGCCCTATTAAATTCAGCCTCAGTCATGTCACTAGTAAAATTTAATGTTTTATTTGTAAGATTGCTTTTTACTTTAATAAGCTGTTTACCATTTGCATCAAATGAACCCGCCACATCTACAGACAAATTAAGATTATTTAATAATCTATTAAATGAAGTACTACCCACATCTATCATTCCTTTTGAAGTTTTAGGTAGATTCATTTTATTTAATTCATTAGTTGCAAAAGTTATATTTTGTTGAATTTGTTTTTTCTTTTCTTCCGCTACTGTAGGTTTTCCGCCGTCTTCAGGCAAATCTGCTTTAAACCAATTATCATAAGTAGTTTTTGCTCCTGTTTTTAATTGATCTTTAACCCAATTATTTAATTCATTTTCATCAAATTTATTGTCTTTATTTAAATCATACCCAGCAAACGCTTCTTCGTTTTTTCCAAGATGATCATAAGCAATAGATTTAACTTCTTCCGGAGTAAAACGTAAAGCTGAAGTTGTTTTTTCTATTTCAGCTGCAAATTGAGGTTTAGTTAAACCTTTTGAAGCCATGCTTTTAGCAGCAGCATCTATATCGTCAAACACCTCCTTATATTTTTTCCAGCTTTGCAATATGGGTTTATGCATTTCATTAAAATCATCTAATGGAATTGCAACGTTATTTCCAACTTTATACTTAGCAACTAATTCTTTAAAATCAGAATCGTTTTGATTTTTATTATCAAATTTATCTAATTTAATTACAGCAAAGTCATTTATAATATCATATCCTTCTGGATCATGCTTTATATTATTAAAATCTATGATAAATGCATTATTAGCTTTGCTTAATAAATCATTAGAATCTAAAAAATCTTCATCAGATTGCTTTAATTGTTCACTCTTTTGATATATTTTTTTTAGAGGCTGATTAAATTTTTCTTCTAATTGAATAGATCTTTCCGCTTCAGATAATTCCGGATTATTTATTATCCCCCTTGCTATATTTCTTAAATTATTAACTGAATAAGTAGCTTCTTTTAAGTATTTAGGATGTACTTTTGCGGGGTCATAATCTTTCATTTCCCTAGCAAGCCTAGCTGTTACCGCTTCACTTTCTTTTTTTGCTTTTTGGTAAGCGTTAGCTTCAATTATAGCTTTCTTATAATTGCTTTCTTCTTCTTTAAGTCTTTCTTGTTCATTTTTATTTAGAACATCTTTAATAGGAGCAGCGTAATCAACAAATAAATTGCCTTCTGCTTTGCCTAAAGCCTGAGCTAGTCTTGGGTTATAAGTATTTACCATCCGTTATTATAATTTAATATTAGTAGAAGCAGCTATATTTGCTAAGTCTTTTCCGAAATTTGAATAATCAGTAGAGCTAGTGTTCCCTAATTGAGCATCTCCTCCGCCTTTATTACTAGACTTTCCGCCTCCAGCTAATCCACCAGTAGCTACTTGTGTTATTCCGCCAATGAGTTGCTGTGTTGCAGCTGCTCTAGCCGCTTCCGATTGTCTTTTTCTAATTGCAGAAGCTTCTAATTGGGTTGATAGCCTACCAAAATTTTGCGTTTCTGCCATTTTAGCACCCTGGGCTTCCATTTGTTGTATTTGACCGGCTTGACCAGCCTGTGCCATTTGTATTTGCTGTTCTTGGGCACCTATAGAAGCAGATGCTTGCTGTAAATTAGCAGATTGCTGTTGAGCCATTGTTTGAGCTAACGCGGCAATTCCAGAAGAGCCCGCGGCTTGTTGCATACCAGACATTGTAGAAGCTAATGCTTGTTGTTGTTGTTGAGCCGCAAACTGGGCTTGTTGTTGATTAACAGTCACGTCTTCAAAGGTGTTTTGCATATTAGCATATGGATTAGTAAATTGAAAACTTCCATATTCACTTTTTCTTCTTTCAAATTCTGATCTTGCTTCTCTTTCTTCTTGTCTTCTAGCACGACCACCTATAAAGCTAGAGGCTATATCGGCAACTCCTTTGATAGTTCCCGCTCCTGCTTTAACTATTGTCATTGGATCAATCATAATTTTTTATTTTAATTACTACTTAAAAATATTTCTGAATTTACAGCAAAGAGTTCTTTTTTTACTGTACTTGTGTTTTCCATTTCTACTTCAGCATAGTGTCCTACTAAACCTGAAGAGTTTATAATGTTTTCTTTACCAAAGAATATATAACTACCTGCTACAGGACGCTTTCTCCAAGGTTCTATATTACAAGTAACTACATTTCCGGTTATATTAATGCATGGACCTATACGTCTTTTAGTACCATCTGTATCTAAAAAATAAACAATATCTTCTGTATCTTTTTGTAACGATACGTTTAATTCCTTCGGAAAGGTTAGTGTTATTGAATCCATGGTATTATTATTACATGTTTATTAGTTTGTTAAAGCACAACTGATTTTGGAGCAGATATGTTAAACTCTTGTGCTAGATTGGGTAGTGGAGTTACCGCTATTGAAATCTAGCGGAAGCACACACCGTGCATATTCCCTCGTAAGATTCTTTTACTTTTTGAACGTGCTCCTCTTTACCCCAAAAATCTCTCAATGTTTGTTTTGACATGTCCCCAACTACGATCTCCATATCGTAATCATTACAGCAAAGAAATGCTTGACCTATGGAATTTATGTGTATCCATCCTATAGGTCTTCCTCCAACCTCTATTCCGTTTCCACATCCTACAACTTTTGCAGATGGATTGTTGTTTTTTAAGTGCGCGTTGATTGCTTTTTTGTTGTCTATAATCCCTTCCATAAGTCCAGCCCTATCTATTAAATGAGGCATTCCGTATATGTTTTTTATCTTAGGAAACATTTGTTTTGCCATAACAACTTCTCTAGCATTCTCTCCAGTGTTTGTGTCCATATCAATGTCTTTAGGAAAGTTGTCTCCAGTCTCTATCCAACCTCCTTGACCAAACAAAGAGTTGTTGTTTATACCGTTCATACCAATACTAAACACACCATTTTCTGACCAATGGGGTAGTTCTGAAGTAAAGTAATTTATATTCCTAATTAGATTAGGATACATTCCTACTTTCATTCCAGATCTTTTTGCCCAAAGCTCATCATTACTTAATGCTGGTACGTTTAGGTTTACACCGTTTATGACATCTTGATATTCCTTTATAAGTTTAGTTTTATTAGGAGTAAGTGTGGATCCGTTTGAGAGAATCATAGTCATAAGTCTATACTCTCTAAGGATCTTAAAAAAATCTTCTATATATGGATACAAAAGGGTTTCGTTATAATGAGATGTATAGAAACCTCCAAAGTTCTTAGATACTAGCCCATCCTCCCTATCTCTCTCTTCTATCATATTCTCTATGATTTTTCTTAGCAAAGATACGGGCATAGGTTTCTTGGCGTGCTTTGGATTGCCTTTAACAGATACAGGACAAAACCAACAAGCTGCATTACAGTGACCATTTGGATCTAACTGCATTTGAGATATCTTGTTATTATTAAAGGCTTGTCTTATTATTTCCTCTATGTTCATTGTGTCAAAGCACTTTTAATTATATTGTAATACTTGTAAGAACAAGTGTTTTTGTTTAAATCTAAGCCAAGGTCAGGAAGGGTATCTATATAGTTACCTTTAAAAAATAAATCCTTTCTGTCGTTGGTTACTCCTGCGTTGTGATAAATAGAGCTTTTATGCCACTCTATCTGATCGTTTACAGACCATGAAAAGTTCATCTCATCAATGACTTGAGTCTCTTTGCTTCTTTTCCATAAGTTCCATAAAACTGCCCACATATCAGCACACCATATTTGTAGCTCATGATAATTAGGATCTTGTTTTTTCTTTTCTTCATTAAGAGTTGTGAGGTCTTTAAAAAGTCTATTAGAGTCGTTCTCTATATCATACCAGAAGTATTTATCTATACCCTTCAAAAGGTACTGAGCACCACCAGAATTGCTTTCGTTTCTTTTAACAACATCCTCGTCTATTCCTACGACATCTAGCATTCGTTTTAAAACATCTTCTCCCTTTGAGTGGATATAGTTGTACCCTATGTAAGAGATCGTGTCTGAGAGGTAAGATATGTCGTTTTCTAAAAAATGATCTATATTAAGTGGTTTTGTAAATACAATATCGCAGTCGTGATAGAATATAGGCTCGTCTTTTAGGTCTGGATATGCTGTAAAATGTTTTTTAAGGATGTGAGGTCTTATTGATGATATGTAGGACTTGTCATGCCTAGTATCTTCGTAGAAAGAAAACACAACCCCTGTATACTTACGCATTAGTGAGTCAAAGTATGGGTCTATTTCACCATGTATCGCACAAACTATGTGTACATCCTGTAAATTAATACCTACAGTTCTGAAGCTGTATAGCATTGTGTCTATCTGCCAAGCATAGTACTGAGTGGCTGGTTGTGCGCATATATATATCATTTAATTTAATTTTAATTATGGACATCCTATTCCAATTGGTCCAGATAAATTATTTACTACAGGCCCAGGTAAAGTTGTTGAATAACCGTCGTGAGTATAATATTCAACTCCATTTGTATATCTACCATTTACTGTTGGAGCAGAACCGAACGTTTGGTATACAGTTGGTCCGCCAGTACAAGATATAAATTTATAGTAAACTGGTGCTGCAGTTGTTGTCGGAGCTGCCGTAGTAGTTGTTGTAGTTGTCGTCGTAGTTGTCGTAGTTGTGGTTGTTGATGTAGTTGTTGGTCCTGTACAGCCGGTTACCGTAATATAAAAGTTCTCTATTTCAACACAACAATTCCCTCCGGAAGTATTGCTAGCAAGCACTCTTATATGAGCTACACCACAATTGTTGCTACTATTTGTTGTCCAAGTCAATGTACTTCCGCTCAAGCTAGCAGTAACTAAGCTAGGATTCAATGAACTTACCGCATATGGAGATATGTTTGTTCCTGTAATTGATATAGTTCCTGATGTTCCACCAACAGCGGCTGAGAAGTCAGATATTGGATTTATTCCTCCAGCGCAACTAGTGCAAGGGGCAGCGGTTGTGGTAGTTGTTGGCCCTGCAGTTGTTGTTGTTGTTGTAGGAGGTACATACCCACAAGCAGCCGAATTTGATTCTATTAAACTGTTTGTAGTTCCGCATTGTCCATCAGTATATGTTCCATATTGATCTACACCAACGCAATTAGTGCTTAATAATGTTCCCGCTGCTGGACAGCACTCAGTCGAATTTTCTATTAAACTATTTACAGTTCCGCATTGCCCGTCAGTGTATGTACCGTATTGATCTTCCCCAACGCAATTAGTACTAAGTAATGTTCCTGCTTCTGGACAGCATTCGAAAGTATCTCCTAACCATTTTTCATCAACACCTTGGTAAAGTTTAAATGTAGATGGTTGTGTTTGTAACTGTAGGGTGCATGCTTCTGTTGTGGTTAATGTAACATCAAACACCCTTACTATAGTAGATAGCGTAATATCAAAAACAATGTCAACTGAACCTGCAAAACCAATTGTTTTTGTTCCAGAAATTAATGTAGCACTATTACTGCTATCTACTACGCTATAAGAAAATGTAGCACCTTGCAAACCATAAACTTTAAACGTTCTTTTTTCCCCTCTTAGTTCTATTATGCTTTTATTAATAAAATATCCCGAAACATATGGGCAAGGGTGAGCTGTAGTGGTTGTAGCCGGCACTAGTGTTGTTGTTGTAGTAGATGTAGTTATTGGCAATATTTTTGTTGCACAACCAGAAACAGGAACTTCCAGATTTGTTCTTTCAGTAGGCCAAGTAAAAGTTTTTAAATACGCTCTAGCTTTTAAATTATTACCATCCGCCATAAAAACAACGTAATCAATATACTCATTTGATACATATGTAAAATTAGCAGCATCTAAATAATACCCAGAATCTGGCACCATTTCTAAATCAATATACTGATATGAATTAGTTGATGGAGAACCGGGGCTTGCAGAGATTGAAACAACCTCTGTTGTATAGTTGCAAACCGATGAATTAAAATTTACTAAAGACATATTATTTTATTAGCAGTTTAGGTTATAACAATCACAATCACAAGGACCACCGATTGGTGGATAAGCATTACCATCTAAATATGATTTTCCAGTAATATCATATGTAGTTCCTTCACTAATATAACAAACCCCAGTTGCACTATAAAATGTCCCCCCGGAACTTATTTGTTGAGTAGTATACCAAGTATCCGTATTATTATCACATCTAACTAAAGCTGTATAAGCCGGCGCTAGTGTTGTTGTTGTAGTAGATGTAGTTGTTGCACCGCATCTAGGTGCTAAGTGTACTCTTGTCATTTCTACATCAAAACTAGATGTTTCTAAAATAACATCATAAGTATGACCAGCGTTGGTCCATTCTATTCCTGTATCCCATAATCGTCCCAAAGCTTGAGGGGTTATTGTACCTGTACCGTAATCCCAACTTTGTACATTTGTACCTAAAGGAGAACTAGTACCAGTAGGGCACTGAATATATGGTCCTGAAATAGTAAATTCATAAGAATAAATATCAGGGGTAGAAGAGCTTGTGTCTATATACCATTTTGATCCTGTAGCGGACACATTGTCTTTAGCGCAGTATCCTCCCATTGTAGTGTAAGATTGAGAAGATTGTACAATATTAAAACTTGCGGACTGTATTGTTATTAATGGAGGACACGGAGCTGCTGTAGTTGTAGCACAAGCTGCTTGACAGGCTGATAATGTATTGTAAGTTCCAGTTCCATCATTTACTTGTACACAAGAATTATTCACACAATTCCAAGTTGGGGGGGTTGCCGCCTCTTCATTTAAAGTTACATTAAATGTATCTGTTGCTGAACACGTTCCGTCTGAGGCTGTTACAGAAATAGAAGATGAAGCTGCAGTCCCACTTAAATAGGAAATAATTAAGTTACTTCCAGATATACTAACACCAATCGCTCCTGAGTTTGTAGATGTTGCTGTATAAGTTAAAGGGTCTGAATCAGCATCACTAAATACAGAAGTTAATGATATGGTTTGATTTGAAGCACCAACAGTAACAGAAATATCCGATAACGCAGAAGCAACCTCTGGACACGTGTTAGAAGCTTGTGGGCAACTAACTATGTCTAAGACAGGAGCTATGTAATCTGCAGCACCTATTGTGTTCGCTTTAGTTTCTGTTGTTGCAACACCATTTACATATTTTTTTAATGTAAGATAATTTTTGTAACCTGAATTTGCCATTTTTGTTAATTATGTTTGTACGCACTCATATGTATCTCCAACCCATTCTACTATAGTTTTCACTATATAAGCATCCATAACAGCAACAGTGATTTCTAAATCCCCACCTAATGTTGCTACATTACCAATACCTTGACTTGAAAATTGTTTACTATCCCAATTGCTTGTTTGCAATGGAATATCTAATATTGTTTTATTTCCTTTTATATAATTAAAGAATTTCCCTTCTTTATCTGTAAAACTGTCTATAGAACCATCCTGTAAATTAGTTTTTATACTTGATGCAACCCATCCTTCATCGCCTTCGTACGATAATGTTTTGTATTTTTTAACAGCTGATGGGCTTTGGTTAAATAAAAATTTTATAGAAGATTTGTATTGTGTATTATAAAAATTATTTTTATTTCTATCCTCTACATTATGCAGCCAAATATTACCATTTTTAAATGTATAATAATTAGCATTTAAACTTACTCCATGCTCCGGTATAAAACTATATCTTGATGTCCAGCCACGTTGAGATTCTGAAAATCCTACAGTTTGATCACCTACAGTAACATTATATGTGTTTAAATCTTCATCAAAATTACCAATTACAGCTCCTGTGTTTGTAGATAATAAGTCTTTAAAGTAATCAGTTAATCCATATGCTGAAATAACTGTTAAACCGTCTCCTCCCCATCTTAAAAAAGAATTTCTTGCACTGTCAGAAAAGTAAAATGAATTACCATATGTAGCAAAGGACTCAGGATTTTTAGATATTCCAAAATTACCCGCTGCTGGTATAGAATTTCCTAAAACTCTATTAGATGATATTAGTGAGCTAGAACCATCAGCATTATACAATAAATCTTTATTTGACTGTATTCTTAATACTTTATCTTCTGTTAATGCAATAAGCTCCCCATCTCTAGCGTGTAACTTTTGTATTGATCCGTACTCAGGATTTAAATCTTTAGTTATTGCTTCTGCTTGATTAAATTGATTAGTTTGATTAACGCCATTTATACTATTATATATACCTGAAAATATTATAGTATTTTTCTTTTCTTCCTCTTTAAACTGCTCTGCAATTACAGATGATACTCTTACTTGTTTTCCCATTAAAGTGCCGTTAAAGTCATCTCTAATACGATCAGATTCTACCCCATTACCAAAAGCAAAACAATTAAACCATTTTAATTCTTTTTGATTATACCAATCAGCTATTTCAAACGATTGTTCAGTTTCATAATAAAGATCAAGATCAGCTACTTCTTCTGGCTCTGTTTCAAATATAATTGGTGAATTAACAGATAATTGATTTTCTTCTTCATTAATTATATTATCAAGAATATATATTCTTTTATCTAATGCCGTTGTATTAGGTGTAAAGTCTATGTTTTTATCAAGTTGAATTTCCCATTGGACCCAATAATTACATATTCTTTCTTTAGGTTTATTTGTACGTCCAAAACCATTATTACCATCTGTTCTTAATGAAGAAATTATTTCGTAGGTTTCAGAGTTAGGGTCAGATTCAAATCTTATTTTAGAACCAACTGAGTCTAAAAATTCAGAAAAATCATCAAACTTACTATTTTTATCTTTCCAAGCTTGACCTGTTCTTCTAATATATATTTTATCGCTACCATTAGACATAGGGGTAACAGAAGGATCGCCTGGACCTGGCCAATAATATCCACTATTTTCGTCTACACTTCCAGTACCTAATAAACCAGCATTACAGTCAGGATTTATATTTTGATACGTATCACCTTTTATTGTTTCTTGATCAATAATCCTATATTCATTAGTATTGTTTGTTTTAATTGAAACAGCATTAACAATATTTTGTTTTAATAAAGAATCAATGCGAAGCTTTATAAAAAATCTATTTTTAAATTCAGGAGATATTTTTGTTTCAATTTCACCAAATACAATATTATAATCTGTTAATGATCCAAATGTATTTACATCATTTTCGTTAAATACTTCATTAACAGTTAGTTGTATAGTGTTAGAAATTTCATCATCGTCAGTATCAGTAAATACAACATTTGAAACAGTATATATATCACTTTCACCGCTAGCATTTACAAATTTTAATTTAGAGCCAGCAGCTAAAGTTGCTTCTAAAACATCATTAGCTTGTATTTCAGCTTCTAATAAACTGGAATTTGAAACTAACCCTGTAGTGACATTAGTCATATTAATTTGTCCCTTGCTTTGAAACTTATCTGTTAAAAAGTTAGGAGCTTCATTATCAATATCTAATATTTTATATTTAGTTGTAGTATCATCTACAGCAATATCAGCACCGTGTTTTTTCTTTAATATTAAGTAAGTGTCTTCAGTAACTTTATTTCTTTCTGAAGAAGGCAAGGAAAACCATATTGAGTTTGGTTCTTCTTTATTTAAGTAGTATTTATCTACTAATACATTGTAATATGGTGCTGAAGATTCTTTAATATAGTATTTATATCTTGATGCCCAAATAGGTGGTTCTGTTGTTCCGCTAACAGTTATACTATTTTTTTTGTCCGATGCAGCTCTATCTAATTTTAAAACTCCAGTTTGATTTGCAATAACGGGAGACTGTCTACCATATGCATCTTCAAAAACAGTACCAATTTGATATGTTCTATCGGTTTTTACAGAAGCTCCTACTCCTGTTTTAGATAGTATTCTAACATTTAAATTAGGATCGGTTTTAATGTCGTAACCCTGAGTATAATTACCAAACATTAATCTGTTTGAAGTAAACTCTTGAGCACGAGCTTTTTTAGGAACATTATCCGAAGATCTTAATAATTGATTGTTTTCAACAATTTTATATATTATCTCCGATGTTATATCATAAGAACTCAATGAATCTTTTGGTAAACCTTCTACTGTGTATACATTGTTGTTGCTTGATTCTTTATAAAGTATTTCTACTTCTTCTACGTTATCCGGAGGAGTGTCAAAGCCATATAGTAATATTTTACGGACAGTATTTATCATACCTTCATTATATCCGTCTTTAGCATTATATTTTGATTCACCAGGTAAAAAAGCAACTTCGGAAAACGGAGAAAACACGGAATATTCACCATCTTCGTATTTCCAGCGATATGCAAATCTTGGAAATTTTAATTCAAACAAAGGATTTGGCTGCTCTTTTATTACACTATATTGGGCTACCTCATTTGTAAAATTATTGGTAGCAGTTACAATTTCAATAGTTACAGAAGCTCCTTTTGAATATGAGGTTATTATACCTTTTATTTTTATAGGTTCCCAGTTTGTGCTGAATTGGTCAGCGTTTTGCTCGTACTCAAAAACTAGTATATCGCCTATTGCCCACTCTCTATTTGAATTTAATAAATTAATAGTATATGATTCTCCTACGCTAACAGGGTCAGCCCCGCTGTTTTTAGAAAAATTAAAATTAGTAGCAGAGTCAACATTATCACTACCTACTTTATTTGATAATGCAACACTAGGGGCATTGTTTGGTTTTTGTTTTATTACGGTAATATCAGATTCTTGAAAGTTACGCCCATACACCTGCGTATGATTAGTGAAATTACTTGAACCTTCTTTAAATTTTTGTATGTTTATTTTTTTTGGCTCTGTTTGGTTATCAGTAAAAAATAACAAGCCATCAAATACATTAACACCAGTTATTAAATAATTAGCGCTAAACTTGAGTATGCTATAAATATCTACTAAAACAGGAGCAACAGATTTAGTTGCTTCATCAAATTCCAGTATCAAACTTTTAGTGTCAGATGCAACAAACCAATATATTTTATTGTTTTCAGTATCTTTAACACTACCAATGCATTTTGCTGTTGTATCAACAAGCAAAGATATTTGTTCATTACCAGATATGTTTTGAACAGTACCTACATCTTTTCCATCCGAAGTGGATATTTGAACATTTAAAGCATCTCTGTATTCGCCTTCTGCTAAAACTCTATCATCTAGGTCTTTATTCATTCGACCCGAAGTAAATACATTTTTAATTTCTGGCATAATAGCTTAGTATTTAATTTGTTTAGATTTACCACGCATAATTTGTGATAATTCTTGTAGCTTTAAATTACTTAACCTTAATTTAGCTGTTCTAATAGCAGCTTTCTTTTCTTTGCGCAATCTATTAACTCTATATTCAGGCATATCATTTTTCATAGACCCAATTGCATATGCAATATATTTGTACACTGCTTCTTCGGCAAACTTATGTACTTTCATTTCTTCTTCAGTTGCAACACCATCAGAAATGTATTTTAACACTACAGTCTTACCAACTAAGTCGCTACTAAAAGAAATTTCTCCTTTAAGCTCGTCTACGTAAAAAACACCATTTTTTGTTGCTGTTTCGGGATTTAAACCATAACGTTTTCCATAATCAACATTATACCCATAACCCTCTTCTAAAAAATTTGTATTACTATCTCTACCACTTATATCTTCAGATGTTGCAGCATGCCAGCGTGTTTCTGTTGTTGATCTGTTTGCATATAATAAATTACCATTTACATCATATAAATAGTTATAATTTTCATCTTGTAATGGAGCTTTAGGTATGCTTGATATCCTGTTAGGTATAATAAGTTGTTCTATACCATAATCATCTACCCAAGATAGCTTAACATAACCCACATAATCGTGAGGCATTGTCATTGATAAAGTTGGCGGAATTTCTATTTCTTGGGCTTTTAGTGACCTGAACGTATCGTAACTAAGTTCTTGTAAAGCTCTTTGAGCATGATAAGCAACTTCTGTTCTTTTAGCAGTATTAATCATTTTATCATCTCCAATATAAGAAATAATAAAATTATTTATCATATTCGCTAATGATACATATTGGTAGGTGCCGTGGTTACTGCCCTCATAATATCCTTCTTGTGTTCCTGTAAATAGAGCCATTTATTATGATTTTTCTTGTGATACTGTTTTGTTTTCTTTAGCTTCAGCAAGTTGCGTTACTTCAAGCTCTCTTACTATAACTCCAGAATAAGCTAATATTTTTATAACAAGATTTGTTTCTTCAGAATCATGTATTTCAAAATCTATAGAGTTGTTAGCATTATATAATGGTACGTTGTCAACATTAGCATATGACCAAATTGCTTCAGCCGGTTTTCTTACATAAGTTGCTGAGACGCCAGTTAATATTGTAGTTGGATAAACCTGCACCCCCCAATCTTCATTTGTATTATTAATGTTTTCAACATAAACAGGGCGTGTTGAGGTTGGAGCAGCAAACGGTGAGCTATTTAAATAAAGTATTTCTCTAGAGTCTACTCTTTCAACTTCAATGTTGTTGTATATTACTGTACCTAGCTTATGTAAATTAGCAGGGAATGCCCAATGACTTCCAGATGATGTTAAATTACCGGAAGTTTTAAATTTGCTTATTTTTTCATCAATAAGCTTGACCATATTAGAATACTCTGTATTATTATCACGCATTCTTTTAAATTGTTGCAAATCGTAGAAGTATTGTTCAAATATTTCTAATTGAGCTTGATTTGCTTTTAAGTTAAATTCCTGCGGAGTTATATAACCTCTTTGCTCTTTATTTAAAATAGCAAGAACTCTTTGATAAACCGTATCTATACTGATCATATTTTTTATTATTTATAGTAGTATGGCCACCCTTAAGATGGCCACGCCACTATTAAGGTAACTATTTAAGTTTCTTTTGTATAGAATTAAATACTTCTGACCCTTCATCTGTTTTGAAGTAAGAAGCCATTGCTGAAAATGGATTTTCGTCAAAAGGAACAGTAATAATTTTCTTTTGATTCAACGCCCATTTAAACGTTTTATTGTCATCAGCAAGTGTAATTATATTTGCCTCAGAAGCCTTTATTGCTATATTTCTTAATTGAACATTTTCATCTTCTACTAAGTCAATAAACAATTCTGGCTGAGACTTTGCAAATAACAATAAATCTCTTCTTATTTCAGAAGTAGTCATCTTAGACACAGCTGAACCTTGTTCAACTCTCAATACTGCTTCGGCATGATCAATATCTAAATCTCTAGCTAGTACTAAAGCTTGAATTTCAACTTCAATATCGTGAAGATCATCTTTAGCTGTAGCCACAGCATCTAATTCTTTATATGTTTTATTTCTTTGTGGATGGTAATTTGAAAGCAACATTTGTAATGCTTGATCTGCTTTTGATACAAATAATGAACCATCTTTAAACACAATATGCTTTAATGTTGAAAAACCATCTTGTTCATCTCTAAACGGTGATTTTTGATTTGAAGCATATCTTAATTCTCTTGAATAACCTTTTTCTTCATCAAACCACATTAAAGGATGCCTAGCGTGATGCTTTGAAGCTAATGTAAAGGATATTGGTGTTTTATCTCCAGTTAATACATATGTTCTATCTTTAATAGCCCAAGTATTTTTTGGTTTTTTAACTTCTGTTTTTGGTGTATTAATACTAACAGGTTGTTCTTGTTGTGGAGCGTCTATAACGCTGTCCATTGATTGTTTTTTTGCCATGATATAATATAATAAGATTTATAAAAAGTAAAGGCAGGGACGCCCAGAGACGCCCCATTCTTTACATTAGTAATTATGATTGAGTAACAGACTTAAATAAAGTAAAGTTGTTAGCTCCTTGAACACATAAACATCTTTCTGACAAGAAGTTAACGTTCATTTCATCAACGTCAGAAGTATAAACTCCACCTACAGATCCAGTGATCCAAGATTTCATTTTTCTATCATCAGCTTCTGAAGCACGGTAACGTACATGTAAGAAAGGACGCTTAATGTTCTTACCTAATTGCTGATCGTATACAGTTGAAGTACCAGCAGGCACAAGTACACCATCAATATCTTCAGTAAGTCCACGTGTAGCAGCATCATTTAAATACTTCCAGTCAGTTTTGTAGAAGTCGTAAGATCCTCTGCGGAAACCACTAAATCCTAGGTTAAGTGCCATATCCTCACTGTTGTTGAATACTCCAAAAGAAGATCCTCCAGCATAGTGAGCATTTACAGCTCCTAGCATATCATCAAAAGCCAATGCAGTTGCACGGTTTAAAAATAACATGTTTTCTTCAATAGCTCCTTGCTTGTCAAGGTTCTTAAGAATTTCATCAAAATCTTGTAAAGCAGTACGATCTGATCCAGCGTTTGCTAAAGTAGCTTCACCTGAATTAAAGTTTTGATAAATATTACCTCTTCCTTCAATTGCAGCGAAAAGACCTTCAGTACCTTTGTAACTTGCTCCAAGAGCTCCAGAACCTGCAGCAGCTTTTTCACCTTCTACCATAGACATTTCTAAATAGTCTTCAAAACGTAAGCGTGTTTCATGCTCAGATTTTAAATACCATAAATATCCAGACGCTCCATTTTCAGTAGTTACTTCTACCCACCCAATTTGAGCAGCATCAGATCCTGAAATTGAATACTTGTCTTTAATAATAATTGGTGAATTGCTGAATTGTTGGAAACCAGCATCTACAGATCCTTGCATTCCAGCAGTTCCTTTAGCAAATTCAGAACCGTAAACAAATACTTTAGCAGTTCCGTCAGCTAAGCCTGCATCATCAAGATGTTCTGCGGTGTAGGGTGCAACAGTAAATTGTCCAGCAGCTACAACAGTAACTACGGCTTTAACAGTTGTAAGCCCTTGAGAAATAGCAACAGTCTGTCCTAAATGAACAGCATGACCAGCTTTAGCAACAACGCTTGTTGCAGCAGTAAGAGTTGCATCATCATAAGCAATATGCAATCTTCCTTGCTCTGACCAAATAATTTGATCTGAAGCAGAAGGAATTTCAGCTCCAACCATACGTAAGAAAGAAGCTACAGAACGATTTCCGTATCTTTCAACTTCTTTTTCATATACGTCTGGTAAGAATTGTTGTGCAAAAGTTCCACCTCCAGAGGCAGAGTCAAATGTCAGGTAGTTACCTGCAAATAGTGTTTTAGTTGGTGATGGTGTTAATCCCGCAGGAAACGATCCACCAGTGTTAAATAATCCCATTTTATTTTAGGTTTTAAAATTATTGTTTCATTTTTATTCTTAATCGCGAAGAATCGTCTCCTGCAACAGCTCTAATTTTAACCCCTGAGTCCGTGGTTACCGCTTCATGCGTTCCCCGTGGTCCCATATCTATGTTTTTAGATTCTTGCATTTGCGTTTTAATTGCATCTGCTCGACCTTGTTCATAGAAATGATTAGCAATAGAGTCAGCGTTCATCGCTGTAAATAATGCTTTATGGTAACCTGCTGCGTCTGACATTTCATTATTATTGTTAACAAACTTGCTAACTAACGAATTAATATCTGACTGAGTAGATTTAACATTGTTTACGTCTTTAACATTGAATCTGTATTTTTTATCTCCTACTTTGTATTCAAAACCTTTGAAACTTTCAGAAAACAAATTATTTGTTTTTTCTTCAAATACAGTTCTTTGTTTTTGCGACTGCTGCTGAACAGAATCCTGTTCTTCTTTATAACTATTGTAAAACTCAACCGCCTCTATTTGTTCTGGAGTTAACTTTGAGCTTAACTTAAGATCATCGTAATATTTACCCTTTAAACTAGTTAGATTTGATTTTGCCTCAGCAATACTTTCTTTTAATAATAATTTTTTACGTCTAATATCTCTTTCATCATCAATGTCTTCATCATATGAAAAAGAATCTTCAATTAAAAAATTAATTTCACTTTCATCCAAGTGCGGTTTACTTTTTCTATAGTGCTCGCGAAGTACTTCCATATCTTCCATTGCACCATAATCTTTATTTAAACTTATGTAATCTTCAAGCGTTCCACCTGTTTCTTCCATAAAGCTTATTAGCTTATCTACATTTTCAGGAAGCTCTCTAGTATTACTTACGTCTTCCTCTTGCTCTTTAAGCTTATTAGGAATATCTTTTATTTTATCCGCTAATATTGTTTCTTGAACATTTTCTACTTCTTCATCTTGCACGAGCTCGACGACTGGACTTTCATCGTTATCGGCCCGTACTTCTTCGTCCACTTCTTCGCTATTTGTGGTTCGTTCGCCCACATCCACGCTTGTTGTTTCTTGCTCTTGAATGGCATCTTCTTGTTGTGTTTCTGGTTGTTGTCTTAAGTCAATCTTAATAGTACCATCCTCATCAACTGATACGTTTTTCGGTACATCATCTTGTGCAACTTCTTGTTGGACTTCTGTTTGACTTTCTACAGTTTCCTGCAAAGTTTCTTCTTGGTTTGTTGTTTCTTCTGACATGATAAAATATTATAAAATTAATTGTTGGGTATTTGTTATCTTGGTTCAAACATTTCTAAATTAAATCCGCTACCCATGGTATCATTACCAGCGGATTCAAACTCTTGCTCTCCTTTTCGATCTTTTCTTTGCTCAATTAGTCTAGATTGTTGACTAGCTTGTATTCTAGTTCTTTCATCTTTCCGATCTTCTTTATATTTTTCTTTTTTATCTAAAAGATCATTGTCTTGTTGCTTAATAGCAACATTAAGATCAAACTCATATTTCATAAGTTCTTTCTTAAGTTCTTTTTCAGTTTGCATTTTTTGCATTTCAAGCTCAGATTCGGCTTGTATTAATTGCAGTTTTTGCGCAGTGAGAGCTTCGTTCTTTTGAACCTCCATTTGAGCAGCCACTTGGGTATTTTGTGAATTAGCATCAGCTTGCGCTTTAATATTAGCTTGAGAAGCAGCTTGATCTTGTTCTAATTTTTTGCGTCTACGTACTTTTAATAATTGATTAGCTAGCTTTAAATTTTTTACCTCTCTAATATCAATAGCATCTTCAAGATATATTTGATCTCTTGACAAAGCTTGCTGAATATTGTTTTCAAGTAATTGTTTTTCTTCTTCATCTGGTGCTAACTCAATGAAAATACCAAAGTCGTGTAGATGCATATTTTTTACATCTTCTAATGTTGCTACATTAAATCTACCAATACTTGATATAAAAGATTCTTTTGTTGGAGAATATTCTAATATATCAGATATACGCAAACTAATAGCCTCAGCTGTTCTTACTGTTAAGTACAAACTACTTTGTAGTATATGTCTTGTTGCTGTATTAGAATTAGCTGCTGCCATTTTTTGGACACCAACTAAAGCATTAGCATCTGGCAAACTTCCGTCTCTTGCTTCATTTAACCCGCTAACGTCACGGATCATTTGTAAGTAATAGTTATAAGTATTTATAAGAGAACCTATTTTATTATTACCACCATTAGAAGTAAGCTCTTGTATAGGCATTCTGCCTGAGTTCATATCACCATCTGTAGTCATTGATCTACCAATAACACTACCAGTTTGGAAGAACATGTTTAACGCTTCTTGTGGATTGTAATTTGTTCCGTTACCTAGATCTATTTCAGCCAAGCCATCAGCGTCTAAATAGACTCCATCAGGAATCATTCTTGACAATACTTGCTGTAGTTTTAAATGCGTTAATTGAATCATATCAGCAAAACTTGTAATTCTACTAACTAAAGATTCAATTCTTCCTTTGTATATTCTCGGTGCTACAACGCTATAATTAAACATAGCTTTTGATGTATCACTTTTTGGTCTTGTCATATTTTTAGACAATTCCCATTTTAATAGCTTATTTACACCAATAATAAATGCACCGTCATATATTACCTCAACAGACCTTGATGCTTTTTCAAAATCAGATCTTTTGTCTTTAGGTGGATTAAACTGATCATTTTTCTTAATAACTTTATCTGCACCAGTAGCTGTTTTCTTTACTTTAAATACTTCGTTTTTATATGTTTTAAAATTAAAATATAAAACTTGTATTGTGTTTGCGTCAAGCGTACTGTCTTCGTTTATAAATCTATTGTGCGCAGCAGATGTTTGATTTCCCTGTTTAGTTAATTTTTCTAATTCATCATTAGTTAATTCAGGAAATTGAGTTTTTAGCTCGTTTAAAGTAACGCTTTTAACTTCTCCTATATAATATATGTCGTCAAAGTATGGTGATTCTGTATAAGAATAAACAAGGTTCGCGGGATCAACATACTCTAATTTAATACCTTCCGATTTATTAAAATTGTTTTTAATTGCCCCTATGCCCAACACTGTTAAATCATAATTTATTCTTCTTTTTAATAAGTCATATTTATTTGTGTTTAGAACAACTTGAATAGCTTGTTCCTGCGCTATTTCAATAGACTGCTTATATTCAAGCTGCATATGCAGTGATAGCTCCTCTTCATTTTCTGGCAATGTATTAGGATCATTGCTATACACATTAATTCCAAGCTGCTGCTGTATTTGATCTGATATTGCTCTTGTTTGCATATCAGTCAATATAGATTCAATATAGTCTGTTCTTTTCTTTACACTAGCACTATCCTGTGAGTACGCTTTAATATCATATAGTCTGTCAGACATGCCATTCACCACAATATCCACAAACTTAGGTATAATAGGCACAGGCTTCCAGTCTAAATTAAGATAAGACAAATCACCATTAATAGATAATTCATCTTTATACTTTTTAACAGACTGCTCGCCTCTTGCATATAATCTTAATCTGTGAAACTCATCTCTATTTGAATAAAAACGTGTTGCACCACTATCTCTTTTAAACCACTCGTGTTCAATAGCTCTTGCTACTTTTGCTCCATATTCTGAGCTTGCTTTTTCAGCATCACTAGCAATTTGACTAGGAAATGAACTTTTTAAAATTGATTCGGCCATATTATTGTATTATTTGCGAATGCGTACCTTTATTGTTATATCTTGAAATTTTTAAGTCTAAATTAGACTTTTCGTATTTTGGCTTAGGATGATATAAATGTCTATTACAGGCCATTATAGCTAATCCTGAGCTTATTGTTGCATCAAACTTTGTTCTTTTATTTATATCAAATTTAGCCCAATCGTTTAATGTTCTATTAAAATATATATTACCACCACCATCTTCATTAACACCTACATGTTTTTCTATATAAGTTTCAATTGCAGCAGCATGAGCTTGTTTAATATCTTCAGAGGTATTTGGTATTCCCCCAATTTCTTTTTCTGTTACAGATAGTTTGTTCCAGACTTTATCCGGTCTATTCATTGAAAACCCTCTATAACCTCTTCTCCTAATATGATATAATAAACGGGGCTTATTATTTTCACATAATATTGGCATACCATAAAATATAATAGCCATTAACATATCTTCAAAAAATATTTCAGCGGTTTGAGGTCTTGCTACATATTCTAAAAAAAATGTGTTTGTTGGAGCATCTTCCATACTGAACTTAGTGAGCCCGTGTAACGATCCTTTAGATCCTACTCCATCAGTTGTACCTGATATATCATATGAATCACAACCAAAAGCACCCATATGCTCATTACCTGGTTGTTTGACTCCATTCTTTACTATTACGTTGTTTTGCAGGTTCTTAGGAGGAACCCATGAAACTAAAAACCTACCAGATGGATTTGGATTAAAAATAACCTTACTATCCTTAATACCATTTTCCCAAGAAAATGAACCTTTAGTTATAACTCCTTGTCTTACAAGGTCTTCGTTATAATCTATTTGCTCATATATTTTTGTTAAATTAAATATACTATTTTTTGCTTCGTCTCTGAATGCATGCTCTTCTGTTCTTGGGAATTGTCTATAATATTCATTTAAGCCATCTGAATCATGTTTTAATCCGTCTACTTCGTTTTCCCAAAAATTAATTACACCTGTTTCAATGTAATCTCCGTCATTGCCAAGGATGGGTTCTTCTGGAGTATCAAATACAGGGTATCCATAAGAATCAATGTATCCTTCGTAGTTCCATTCCATAGGTATGAACAAACTATATAGTCCCGAGCTAGTCTGTCCATTTTTATTTCTTCTGGTAACATCTGAGTCATTGTACAGTTTTTTAAAGTTTCCGCCACCTTTTTCTAAAGCATTTGACGTTGAACCCATCATACACTTTCCAATAATTCTGCTACCTAATCGTAAAGTAGTTTTTGTTACCCTCCAATTGTTTAATATATTATCAGGTCTTTCCCATTTTCCTGATTCATCGTGAACTAACAGTCTTAATTTTTCACCATCATAACTGTTGTCACCTGTATTTTTCCAGTCTATTGTTGTATCTAATCCCTCTAGTATTTGCTTTTCACTGGTCTTTGTAATACTCTTTTTGGTAAGCTTTGAGGCGGGGACCCTATAGGCGAGTTCTGATTTTGGCCTGTCCATTCCGTCTTGTATTGGCTTAAAGAAGAAGGGATAGTTAACCGATATTGGCACGACTTTGTCAGTAAACATCTTTTTCGCATCTGCTCCAGTCTTAGAAAGTATTCCAAATCTTGAATCGGATGATATTGTTGCTTGGTTAACGGTCTCCCCTGACGCCATAAAACTAAAGCCTGATCGTCTGTTTTTGAGGTAGCAAAGTCCGTAGCATCGTTTATCAGCTTTGCAAGCTTCCCAGAAGATAAAAAATAATCTGTTGGCTTCTCTAAAATCGGGTTGCCCAACGTCAATTTTAGTCCACTGCAAGTACATGTAGTGAGTACCAGTAATATAAGTAGCATTACCTTTATTATTGAACCAATGACCTTCTTCCCGTTTTGTAAACTCTTTATCAATATATTCATACCAATTGGATTTAAATGTTTCTGGATAGCTTTCCCAATCAAATATACTTTTTATTTGATTTAATTCTTTTGGGTATTCTGCCGGAGTCCATCTATCAGTTTTTTTACTAATGTCTTTAGGCTGCTCTGGTAATGCTATACACAAATTTTGAATCTCTATTAT